>Ga0209656_10000056_pt1 | contig 74654 bp, 82 predicted proteins | sample BogFormECP12_OM2_FD_188239 | JGI IMG/M metagenome (GOLD analysis project Ga0209656, IMG submission 188239) | Bog forest soil microbial communities from Calvert Island, British Columbia, Canada - ECP12_OM2 (SPAdes) (version 2) | ecosystem: Environmental > Aquatic > Freshwater > Wetlands > Bog ...
AGTCTCGGCCCGAGCCGAGTGAGGGGTGGCGAGCACTACCCCTCACTCGGTCGGATTTTTTTGGGCGCAAATCCGTGCCTTATCAAAAATCAGCGCCGTACGCCGTAGGATGAATCTGTCGCAGCCAACGAAACCGCGAGGGGATCGCTTCAACCACGAGCACCGTAGAGGCGCGATCTTTCTTTTCGGCAGGGTGGATTTCGGGGCCAACCAACCGACTACCCGGTGTCCGTGGCGTGCTGCACGGTTGAATAAACAGTGCACGCAAGGCGTTGCGGCCTGCGATGAACTCGCTCTGCGCCAGGCCCGGCGGGCGTGCTCGGCCTTCGGTTCAGAGCGCGGCTCTCGATGACGCTGGCGCGCTGGTTCACAGCCCACGAATACGGCTTCTTCCCGATCGAGCGCGCTGCTCTCGGCGCCTGTGATCTCTCGGTCCTTCACGTCGGCGGTGAATGGCAGTGGCTGGTTCGCCGCAATGGCCGCGACGCGGCGGAAGGCGCTGCTCGTGCCGACGTCGAGGCCCGCGAGCAAGCGGAAGCCATCGCGCTCTCTGTGGATCGTTCCTTTCAGTGCGGCGGCCAGTAGTACAGCGCGCCTAGCAGTCGTCAGCGCCGAGGCTGTGATAGCGATACTCCTGGCGGGCCCGCTCCTCGGCGTTGCGGGCATGCAGCATCGTCTCGATCGCTTTGAACTCAACCGGCGGCATCAGAACCTCGACATTCGGCATGGCTTCGAAGAACGCTCTTGCCGCCTCGCTGGTCAACCCGTGGGAGACGACCTGCGTCTGGGCTTCGAGGCAAGCCATCTCGATTTTGACGCAGGCGGCTTTCTCGATGGCTTCGATCCGGCTCTTTGCCACCAGGCGCAGCTCCTCGCGCCGTTTCTTTACGGCGTTTTCACCGCGGCCGCTCCAGCCCCACGAGATACGCGGTGCGAACCGGGCCGGAATACCAAGCTCGGCGCAGCGAGCGGCGATTACCTGCTCAGATGTCCTCTCTTTGCTCAGAAGAACGGCACGGGTCGAGCGGGGTCGTCAGTCGAGTCATAGACTCCTTATATATCGGGAATGGAGAGCGTCTGGGAAACCCTCGCGTCAGCAGGCCCAGTTATATTAGCTGGCTTGGGTATTTATATAGCAATTTCTCCAGTTGTCGCGACCGGAAAGAAAGGGGTGTTGGTAGTAGCCGCACTCATCATCATTGGGAGCCTTACCTCTTATGCCACTTGGCGTGTGCTGCACTCTGCGACGTTATCAATGCAGAAGACTTTGGCCGAAATGACCGGCGGCGATGGTTTTTGTTACATAATGGCACGTCGCGTTATGCCTTATAGTCAACCGGCTGAATCACATTTTTATATGATGAATTATAACCAAGTTCCTTGTTTTAATTATTCTGCGGCGTTTCGACTCATCCCAGCGTCCGACGATCCTCTAGACGTAAGGATGGCAAAAGGTACTACAAATATTCGCGTGTTACTGCTTGAGACTGTGTTGCCCGGAGTGTCCGATCTAGAGATACCAAGTGAAGCGGGCGAATGGAACATCATTATTTCTGCAAGAAATGGGCAATTTCTGGAGCATCTTTGTGTTTTGCCCGTCGATGGAGTGCTCACATCGGTTATTCTTGATGTGAGTCGTGGGATTTACCCAGTCGGCAACCCAGGGCCGCAATACCATATGCGACGCCCACCTGAAGCTAAACAGTGTGCCACCCAGAGAAGATCGGGGAATCATCCTGAGGATACGTTGCGGAAAACCCCGCTTCGGCCACGCGACTTTTTCCGGAACCTGTTAAATGCCGATCGCCCGCATGCGTGAGATGGCCGAGGCTCTGCGGCACGATCTGGCCGTCGGCAGGACCGCGCTGGATTATCTACAAGTAGAGATCAACCGGCGGGAACGTGAGCCGCCGAGGCGGCGCGGCTTCTTCGTCGTCAAAGACCGAGGCGATGGTGTCCGGCGCGATGCGCGGTGGCGCGGTGGTCGTTCGCGAAATGCCCCATTATCATAAGCGTGGGGCGCCGCCTGCTCCGCATCTGGCTGCTTCTCTCGATTAGCACGAACTTCGCGAGGATGCGCTCTGATGGGATGGCTGGTCCTAATCGCCGTTATCGTTGCGATCGTCTTTGCTATCCGCAGCCCGCAAGGAATCCGCGTTCTCGGGCGGATTTGGCTTGTGCTAAGCGCACTTTGGATTGGTCTCTGGTACCTGAGCGTAGCGGGGCATATGGGGGAGCCGGGCTATATAGGTTTCAGGGAAACAACCGAATTCGCTTTGATCCCCCCTGCCGCCGTGCTTGTGTTGTTCTTCGCACTTAAATGGATTTCCCGTGGGGCTGAGCGTAGGCCAGGGGATTAAACACAAATTCTTCCTATCTCAACTCGGCCAATCTGTCTCATAGGGGCTGATGCCGGACAAGGGAGGACGCTCACCGGGGAGCGTCCTCGCCTTCGATCATCGAAAACCGGTCTCCTGGCGGTTGGGCTATTCAACGCCCCCAGAGAAGGTAACTCCGCCCGGGAAAACCGCCATGATGGGGCAATTTGAAATGGCACCAATGGCATTGATGCCACCTAACCCCGCGTTCGGAGTGCCCGGCAACGCACTGACTAGGTTTCCCGCCTGAGCCTGAGTTCGGACCTCATCCTGAGAATGGAGTTGAACACGAAGGCCGGCCGCAATCGCGGCGTTCGTCCACATGACCGGAGTCACATCCCAAATCGGAGTGTAGTGCACAGGGTCGTTAGGCTGCTCCTGCGGCACATTGAACGGGTCCCCTTCTCCCATAAGCGCTGAGTTCAGCCCTTGTCGCATGGGGTTGTCATCGCCAAGAATACCATTGACGATGGGAATGATGGCGGCCCGAGATGACGGTGGTTCGTCGTTGGCGATCCCAGGTGCGGCGTTGAGGTTTGGCGCATAAGTGCTGGACTCGAGCGCCGCGACAAGCGGGGACGACGCATCGGTATGCAAATAAAGGTTGAACTGGCCGTCAACCCAGCCACCCAACATGTTCAAAGTGACGGTCCTTGCCGAGTAATCGATATCGACGACACTTCCGCTCACGCCCGTATCATTGGCCACTTGTGGCGCATTGAGCACCAGGCCCGCGTCATTGTCGCCATTCGCTGCAGGAATGATCTGCACTAGCGGACTGTATTTTGCGTCGCCTTGCGCCCCCGGGGCATAGCTGGACGGGGGAAAGCCATTCGGGCCGGGCACCAGGACATGTTTGAGTCCGAAATTGACAGTCCCTTCGAAAACCAGCGCATCGTTGCCAGCAAACCAGGCCTTTTGCACCGCCGCGGTGCCAAGTGCGTTCAGCATCTTGTTCGAATAATTGACGCCGCGTCGCGCCGCATCCGATTGATCAGATGATTCCGTAATGATGTACCAAATCGTACGCCCAGTGCGCGTGGCACCTCGGTGCAAGGGCAGCGTGATTGTTTCGTGTGTAACATCAATATTCAGAGCGCCCGGAAAACTGTAGGTGAAGATGCCCGTCGATGGATGCACCGTCGGAGTCGAATCGGCCAAGGCCAGAATGGGTATTGCCACCCCTAAGGCCGTCGCCAAGGTCGTCGGGGCGACGAGTTTCAAGAACGATAACTTGCCTTCGAACATTGTCACTGCTCCTGATTATTGCACGCAGCACGTTTCCAACTGAACTCAATCCGGAATGCGCCGAGGAGACCTCCTGCGGGTTGACGTTTTTCCTTGGTGCAGTATCGGGATAGCGAGGGGCTGGCGGAAATGTCTTTTGGTTATCATCGCGATGTTTCTATTGCATCGCCGACGGCCGCTTAGCGGTAGTTTGCGAAGACGATTTGTTTAAGGAGTCGACGAGGCGTCGCTCCTTCGGTGGCCCGCCTTGGTGGGCCAACTCTCTTAAGTAAAAAGCCTCCCACATGTCCCTCGCCCCATAGGCGGCGGTCCGGCTCGACCACCCTGAGGCCGACCTCTCCGCGAACCGGATGCGGAGAAACCTATCGAATGGAGGCTTGATTGTCAGCCTCTAAATTGCTATTATGATAAGCAACCGGAACGCAGCAACGAGAGCCTCGCCAAGTATGACCCGCGCGTAACGCGTGCCGCTCAAGGCCGCGGTTAGTGCAGCGGGCTACCCGGCACCTTTGGTGGATACGCGATCGCTTCCTCGTTTGGTTCGGTTACCAGCGCGGCGCGACAGGAACGCCAAGATTCGTTCTCGAGACGCGGTCACTTTGCTTCTTCATTGCAATCGGGAGAAATGCATGACGATCACCGTTACTTCGTTACCTTTGAACAATAATTCCATAAAAAGAACGCTTGTCGGCTTGCTGACCGCGTCAAATTCGTCCGAATCGGCAGCAATTCCGATACCGAGCAATATCAGCTTAACAGCCAATCCCAACAGCTACTTTGCTATCTCCCGCAAACGATCCGATCACAACCCCGAGCGAGGCGTTCGGCCGTCCCGGCTGACGATGGGGTTGGGATCCGTGAGACGGTTAGCAGACCCCTCGACCCTAACGGAGATCCAGGGACAGCGCTTGGTAGCACCATCGGCTGGAGCCGAAGTGCTATCTGGAGCCTCATCGCGATGATGCGCGGTAGTCCCCCGCGAACAAGTCAGCTTGCCATCCTGGTGCCGTATCGGAACCGAAAGATTTATCTTGATATATTCTTGAGAGAGGTCCCGAGGTACCTCGAGCGTGCGAACGGCATTTCGGACTACGTGATCTACGTGGCCGAGCAGCAGAGCCAGGATCTGTTTAACGTGGCTCTGAGCCGCAACGTCGCGGCGCGGGCCGCCCTCGACGACGGGGCGTCCGGATATTTCGTGTTCCACGACGTGGACGTCATCCCGCTGTGCGGCGTCGACTACGGGCCGCGGAGCTTCAACGTGGCGTGGTTCCTATCGGCTGGCTCCTGCAAGGTGATGGTGGCGGACTTCATCAGGGCGAACGGGTACAACCCGGACTTCGTAGGCTGGGGCGACGAGGACGTGGAGTTTTATCACCGCCTGGAGCACGTCGGCAGCGAGGTCAGGGAGTGGCACCGGATATCCGAGTCCCGGCAGGCGGTCGTCGTGAACCTCGAGTGGCCGGAGATGTCCGACAACGAGGCGCTCTCGTGGTCTAGGAGCTACTTCGGGCACGAGGCCTCCGGGCTCGGTTCGTCCCCCTACAGGACCAGCTGTCGCAGCTTCGAACGGTACGATAAATCGAGGGACTTCCTCGGACCCAGTCAGCAGCAGCGCAACCACACCCTGTGGAACCGGGTGCGCGCGCTGCCTCCGGACAAGAAGACCTCGCACATCGCTCGGACCGGACTGAATCGGGTCAGGGTCGATCGCGCGATCCGGTTAATTCAGGATCGAATCCGGTGGATCAAGTACCAAAGGGAGGATGCACTTGATCCGATGACGTTGCAGCTCGCTATCGTCGCGGAAACGCATTATCCTGATCCAAAGGAACCGCAAAAGGAAACCCGCGGCGCATCAGGGACGTTGCCGCCCCGCTCTGATCGTGGCCCGCCTTGAACGCAATCTCACCGCTACTCGATCGTCACCTCGCGACCATTATCTGGCGCCTGCTTGATGGCATATAGACCGCGGTCTCGAACGTGAAGCCATGAACGTCGATCAATTATACACGCTGTTCGCTCAGGCGATCCACGACGGCGAAAGCCGTGGCGCGTCGGCGCCGATGTGGGTCGAGCCCCTGTTAACGGGGCTCAAGAGCAGGGTGATACAAGGTCCCGCTTCCGGCGCATCTCCCAAGTTCCGCCAGTTTGGCGGGCCGGTTGCCGCCGACCGCGGCACTTTTCATCCGGGGGACGAGACCGGCACCTCTATTGCGGGTACGCTGAGCGGAAGATCTGCCAGTGCGAAGCGTTGTTGCTTTGTAAACCAAATAGCTATCGTGTATCGAACGCCGCTGCGCACCGGAAGAACTTCATGCACATGGTCGGCGTCGCTGGGAAAGGCCAGTAGAAGGCCGGGGCGCGGCTTGACCACCAATTGCGCTCGGTCGAAGACGATTTCGCCGCCTTCGAACGCGTCATTCAAGTAATAGATCGCAGACACGTCGCGCTGGGGCGTATGATTGGTGACCCAATCGCCGTGTTCATTCTGCCGACAATTATCCGCATGTCGACTATGGTGCCCTCCCGCACCGATCGCGGCCAGGATCACCGTCTCCGGGTAGAGCGGCTCTGCGAATCGCAGCTGACTGCCTATATTGCGCAGGCATTCTCCGACGAGACGCGGCACAATTTCATCGCCATGCGACGCGCCGCGGAACTGGGGCCAATAGACGACGGGATGTCCTGTTTGATCCCTGACCTTTGTCAGATGGACGTGTCGATCGTACATCGTCATCAGCCGGCGACAATCCTCGGCACCGACCGCGTCTGCGACCTGGATTATCATTTGTGACTGCTCGTGCCACTCATATGAGGGGCTTGGGCCCGGTCAGCCACGAGACCAGGGTCCAACGGGTACCGCTCTGCACAGGCAATGCCCGGTGCATGATGAAGGACGGAAAGATCAGCGCATCTCCTTGGCCGAGGACCACCCGGTCGCCGGTTTCCTCGCCATAGAAGATCTCGATCCCGCCGCCGTCATATCCGACAGCGGCCAGTTCGACGACCACCGATATCTTGCGCAGGCTCATGGCACCGGCGCCAAGATCCATGTGCCAGTTGTAGAGCTGATCCTTGGCATAGCGGGTCAGCTGCAGCTGGCCCATTTCTCCGAAAAGCTCAAACCCGTATCGCGAATTGTAGAGGGCGGCGACCTCCCAGATGCGCTCGAATATCCACTCGGTCTCCGCCGTTCGCGGAACCCAGAACAAATCACTGTCCCTGATGAACCCGCCGTCGCCCCGCGGCATTCTGCTCTGCAGCGCATCCGTTCCCTGATGCAGCGCAATGACGCGCTCGCATTCCTCCGCCTCGAACCGACCCGTGAAGACCTCGCAATAATGAAAAGCTTCCCACATGTCCCTCGCCCCATAGGCGGCGGTCCGGCCCGACCACCCTGAGGCCGATCTCTCCGCGAACCCGATGCGGAGAAATCTATCGAATGAAGGCTTGATTGTCAAGATATTATTTGCTAATACGATAATACATTTAACGCGCAACAGAAGCCTTGCCAGACATGACCCTCAGCGCATTCAGCTGTTCAAGGCTGCCGGTAGTGCAGCAAGCCGCCAGGCACTCTGGGCGGATGCGCCTCGATCGCCTCCTCGTTCGGTTCGGTCCCCCAGCCCGCCGCACCTGGGACGATCAGCTGGCCGTTCTCGAATTGCGGCACGACCGTGAACACCTCCTCGTCCCAAGGGAGGCGATCGATGTCGATCTCCATGATGCGCAAATTGGGCGCCGCGGCGGCGAAATGCGCATTCATCATCGTCGCGAGATGGCCGTAGAAATTGTGCGGCGCGATGTTGACCTCGAACGCATCGGCGGCATTGGCGATCTTCATCGCCTGCCACACCCCGTTCCACACCGCGTCGATGATCGCCACATCCATCGCCTGTTCGCGGAAATAGGGCAGGAACTCGCGCAATCCGAGCAGGGTCTCGCACGAGCTGATCGGATGCGGGCTGTGCCGCCGGATAAAGCCGAGTGCCTCGGGGCTGTAGCTGTCGATCTCGACCCAGAACATGTCGAAATCGGCGATCTCCTTCAGGATCTTGAGATACCCTTCGGTCTTAGCGTTGAAATTGAGGTCGAGCAGCAGGTCGACATCGGGTCCGGCACCCTCGCGGATGGCCGCGAGATGGGTCCGCAGGTTGCGCAGCACATGCTTGTCGACATTGAGCTCGGGCAGGAACGGCACGCCGAAACCCGGCCGCCAGCCGCGCGGCGTCCCGCCCTCGTAGAGAAAGATGTTGGTCTTGAGCGCGTCCCGGAAGATGAGACAATTCAGAATACTTCTCGGGTGCCGATGTGGCCGTCGGAGCCGAGTCGCTCACCACAGGCACCGCGACGGGCTGCAGTCGAGGATGCCTGCGGCGGAGCACCTCGGCCGTGCCGCTGTCACTGCCGCTGTGGATCGAGCGAGCACGCCCGCGCCGGATCTCGTTTCGCCCGCGCGGTTTGGCGCTCGATCTCCGCGTTCAGTTCCGCCCCGGCGAGGATGACGTAGGCGGTCAGATAGAACCAGAGCAGCAGGATGATGACGGCGCCGAGCGAGCCGTAGGTCTTGTCGTAGCTGCCGACCTTCGAGACGTAGGTCGTGAAGGCAATCGAGCCCAAGATCCATAGCGCTGTTGCCGAAACCGATCCCCAACTGATCCATTGCCATCTCGGCTCCGCCCGATCCGGTGCGTAGCGGTATACGATGGCGAGCGCAAGGATGACGATTCCGGCCAGGATCGGCCAGCGCACGAGCCCCAGCACGTCCCCCCAAGCGTCGGACACCGGGAGTAGGGCGAGGGCGGCGGGCAGTACCGCCGCGAGCGCGAGCGCCGCGACGCCAAAGAGCGCGAGGCCGACGCCCAGCGCCAAGGCGTGGAGGTTGAATGAGACGAGGTCCCGCTTCTCCTCCGCGCCGTAGCAGATGTTGACGGCGGTCATCAGCATCCCCGTCGCCGACCACATGCTCCAGAGGGCGAGCAGAACACTGACGATGAGGCCGATCCCGAACTTTGTGGTCGTGCCTTGGACCAGCGTCTGGAGCCAGGTGGCGATGAGTTTGACGGCTTCGGGCGGTAACACACCCTGCATGGCCGTGATCTGCCGCTCCACGGTGCTCGGGTCGGCGACGAGGCCGTAAAGCGAAACCGCCGCCGTGAGCATCGGAAAAAGGGAGAAGAGCGCTTGGAAGGCAGCTCCGGCAGCGAGGACCGTGAGGTGGTCCTTGCCCATTCGCTGCCACGTAGCCACCAGGATCGCCCACCAGGGCATCAGACTGATCGACGGAGAAGCTAATTGCCCCCCGCGCTTGATATCGCGAGAGAAGCAGATGTTAGCCTTCTCCGCGTTTGGATGATCAGCGCAGCCCCAAAAAACCTGACTACGCCAATAATGTAAAACACGTTGATCCTCCTGCTCCGGTCGGTGACCTTGCCGGTACCATCCAACCATATCGGGAACCCGAGTGGCGGCGGTAGCCCCTGAAATTACTCAGCTTAAACCGAGGCGGCACTCAACCCTGACGGCGCCGCCCCGAGCGTCCAGTGACGCTACCCGCGCTGAAGGCTAAACCACGGCGCAACCGCAACAGAGGCGGCGGATATCTAAGTACTTTCCGAGTCTACCGAAGCCGCTCCCCGGCCTGATACTGTGGCTGTCAATGCACGGAACTTTTGTCCACGTAGGAATATGTAGTCATGGATAAGGATCGGATCGCGGGAGCGGCGAAAGAGATTAAGGGCTCGGTCAAGGAGACGATTGGCAAGGCGATAGGCGATGCCAAGCTGCAGTCCGAGGGCAAGGCCGACAAGGTTGAAGGCAAGGTCCAGAACGCTGTCGGCGGTCTCAAGGACGCGCTGAAGAAGTAAGGACTGCGGGCACTTGATTGTCGATCGTAATCGACAATCAAGCGCCTTTCTACATCCGTAAACTAGAATAAGGCCAACCAGCCGAGGAAGGCAAATTATGAAGAAAGCAATGGTTCTCGCCAGTGCCGCAATAATTGGCGTCGCCCTTCTCTCCGGCCGCGCCGGAGCGCAAGGCACACCTCAGACGGTAGATCTCGTCAAGGTCGATGTGCAGAAGCTGTCGGCCGGCTATCGCGCGTCCAAGGTCGTTGGCAGCAGCGTCGTCAACGGCGCCAACGAAACCATTGGTAAGATTGACGACCTCCTCGTGAGCTCCGACGGAAAGGAGCCGTATGCCGTGCTGTCGATCGGTGGCTTTCTGGGCGTGGGCACTCACCTGGTTGTCGTCCCTTACGACACGCTGAAGTTTGCCGACAAAAAGGTGATACTGCCGGGCGGCACCAAGGAAGGGCTGAAAATGTTGCCAGAGTTCAAATACGCAACGGAGTGATCTCCGCGGGGCGATAGACGTAATGGTTCGGGCGCCGGAAAGCATGACGATCGGAGAAAGATGATGAGCGATAGGTCGTCGGACAATGTGAGAAACCTGGAGACGCGTGTGACAGAGGCCGGTGAAGCCATCGGCGAGCGCGTACGGAGCGCCACAGCTGCCACCGCCGCAGCGGCCGGGGTGGCGGACGACGTCGTAGATGCGGGTCGTCGCGCGAGCCGATCCGTTTCGCGGCAGATCGACGAGAAGCCGTTGATGGCGGTTTTGGTTGGCTTCGCGCTCGGCTATGTCGCGAGCTTGTGGATTCACAGACGCGGTAGATCAGGAAGAATCGCTGACGGTAAGGCGAACTCCAAAGCGCCCTTGCCATAGAAGATGAAGGGTGGCCACTCTCGAAATAAAGACCGCCTTCGATCTCTTTTCCAACCTCAAATGAGACCGCAGCAGTTGCTCTTAACGCCTGAAGTGGGAGACGCCTCAGAAGACGTAAGTAGTTTCCGAATCTAACGTAGGCATCCGCCTCGTGTTATAGGTGCCCCCCAAGGTAGTCGATTGAGATCATTCACCGTTACCTTGGACCGAGAAAGGGCACCTACATGACGACAGGCTACCGGATTATGACGAGCTTGGCCTTCTCGGCCGCATTCCTGACAGCGATCGCGACCATGCCGGCCGCTCACGCGCAGATGGGCACGAGCGGGGTCGTGGTTGTGACCAACGGTCCGCAGGTTGATCCGGGCGACAGGTCAGGCTCTTGGTCGGCACGGCAGAACGTACGCGACAGCGAGCGTTATGAGGCGGTGGTGCACTCGAGCGGCAGCTTCCGGGCCAATCGCATCAGCAAGGAATGCGGGCCGATCAACGATCCGCAGCTCCATGCCAGTTGCGTCGCGAGCTTCGGCAGGTAAGAGGCTCGTCCATGCCGAACCGCGGCTACCGGCATTACCGTGAACACGCCCACGATTCTGCATCGGCACGGGTGCGGGTATGCCGAGGTTCGGCGGCACCGTCGCTCCGGCGATATCCGCCCCTCCGAAACGACCTTGCTATAAATCACGCCGCTGGTGGGCGCCTGCCAAAATAGCCAATAGCTGGGCTTGGCGATTAGGCGATCGACCCGCTCGGCAAGGGACCCTCAACGGAGGAACGGATGGACCTGATCCTAATCATTCTCGTACTGATCCTGCTCTTCGGGGGCGGATTCGGGTATTCGCGATGGGGATATGGCGGCGGCATCGGTATCGGCGGTATTTTGCTGATCGTGCTCGTGGTCTATTTGCTAGTCGGACGCGGAAGATTCTAGTGTTCGCGCGTCCCGACGCGCGTTAGTTCGCCGAGACCTCTGCCATGCCGGATACCGCCCCACCAGCCGCCGACACTCATTCGGTGGGGGGCCATGCCGCCGGTACGCCTCTTACCGGTCTGGGGACCCTGGTCGTCGGCGTTATTGCCATTGCAGCGCTCTACTTGGGGCGGGAAGTCTTTGTCCCGATGGCCCTCGCCCTCCTGCTGAGTTTTGCGCTCGGGCCAGCGGTGCTGCTGCTGCGCCGTTGGCACGTCAATCGCGTGCTCGCCGTCATTGTCGCGGTGGTGCTCGCCTTCTCCCTGATCCTCGGGATCGGCGCGCTGATCGGCAGCCAGCTTGCACACCTCGCCGAGAACCTGCCCGGATACCAAGCCAACATTACAGTGAAGATCCATTCGCTTCGGGACACCACGACCCGCAGCGGCGTTGTCGGGCGCGCCGCGACGATGCTGAGCGATCTCGGCAACGAGATCACCAAGCCCCGTGAGAAGATCGGGCGCCCGGCAGCGAACGGACCTGCTGCCCTTGCTCCGGGTGTCGCGCAGCAAAAGCCGGTTCCCGTCGAGATCCGCCCATCCGACCCGACCCCTGTCCAGCTGATCCTAGAGGTTGCCGGGCCACTGCTCCAACCTCTGGCGACGGCCGGCATCGTCATCGTCTTTGTGATCTTCTTCCTGCTGCAACGACAAGACCTGCGAGACCGCTTCATTCGGCTCGCCGGTGCGCGGGATCTTCGACGCACGACCCAGGCGCTGGACGACGCCGCCCACCGCCTTAGCCGCTATCTCCTGGTTCAGACTGCGATCAACACGAGCGTCGGCGTGTTGGTCGGGACCGGGCTGTGGTTCATCGGCGTGCCCAATCCGGCTCTCTGGGGGATCCTGACGATGCTCTTGCGCTTCGTCCCCTACATCGGCCCGGTCGTTGCTGCCGCATTTCCGGCAGCACTCGCCGTTGCCGTTGATCCGGGATGGGCGATGATGTTCTGGGCCATTGGCTTGTTCCTGGTTGTCGAGCTTGTCACCGGTTATGTGATCGAGCCCTGGCTCTACGGCCACAGCATGGGGCTTTCCGGCGTCGCGGTGCTGGTCGCCGCCGCTTTCTGGACATTGCTCTGGGGGCCGATCGGGCTGTTGCTGTCGACGCCGCTGACCATGTGCCTGGTTGTGCTGGGCCGGCATGTCGAGCATCTGCAGTTCCTCGAGGTGTTGCTCGGCGACCGGCCTGCGCTGGCGCCAGAGGAGAGCTTTTATCAACGCATACTGGCGGACGACCCCGACGAAGCCGCGCATCAAGCCGAAGCGTTCCTCAAAGACAAGCCCTTGTCGGTCTATTATGACGAGGTCGCGATCAGGGGGCTCGCGCTGGCGCAGCTCGACGTCAATCGCGGCGCGCTCGATCACGCCCACCGGGTAAGGATCAAAGAAGCCGTCGAATGGGTTATCGACGACCTTTCCGACCATGACGACGCGTCGTCGCCCCCGCTCGAGGAAGGAGCGACCGAGGTGGCAGCGCTTCTGTCGGTTCTCTCCCGAGAGGAACTCGCGCGAGGTTGGCGGGAGACGGCGGTGTTATGTGTCGCCGGCCGCGGATCCCTCGACGAGGCCGCGGCGGCAATGCTGGCACAGCTTCTGGAAAAGCACGGGATCGGCGCCCGCGTGGTGCCGTCCGAGGCGGTTTCGGTAGCGAACCTGTCTCGGCTCGATGTGACAGGCGTGCAGATGGCTTACCTGTCCTACCTGGAACCCGGCAACTTTGCGAACCCCCGCTACCTCGTCCGGCGGTTGCGGCGCAGACTGCCGCAGGCGAAGATCGTCGACGGGTTCTGGACATTGACGGCGCAGGAGGCCGAGGAGCGGAACGCGCTTGCGGCCACGCGCGCCGATCTCGTCGTCACCTCGTTAGGTCAGGCGGTGGAACAGGCCGTCAATGCCGCAAAAGAGGCCGCCAGCGTGGATCTCGAGACTGAAATTCAAGTGCCCGCCGTGGCACCCGTAGCGGCGGCGTCCAGCGATTCAGTTGCGGAATTTCCCGTTTTATTCGATCGATCCCAGCATCCCAAAGCTGTTCATGAAGCGGCCCACGCTGGCACCACTAGGTAGATTCCGAGGCTTTCTACGTAGTTATTCCGAACCCACATGTACGAGGGAAGTTCCCCGAGATATATTTTGGAGGAAACTATGACAACCATTCTGATAATCGTTGTGGTTCTCATGCTCTTCGGAGGCGGTGGCTATTACGGATATCGCCGGCAGTGGTAACAACGCATGACGTAAAGAGTTTCCGAATCTATCGGAGGCATCGGCACGTTATGGATGCTCTGCAAGCAAAATCCAGAAAGGGGACCACCATGTCATCTTTGTCATCTCTCACCCACCCGATTGCCGTCTCCGCGCCTTTCGCGCGCTCGGTTGCGATCGCGGCACTGATGGGCGCCCACGATGCTCGCCAGCCCGTTGACCGCGGCTCGCGCCGATACCGCCACTAACGCGGCAATCCAGCTGGCGCAGGCCGCTGCTCAACAGAACCCGGCCGCCAGGGGAGCCACCCAGGGGAGCGGGGAAACCGTCGAGCAGCGGATCACGTCGCTTCACACGGCGCTGAAAATTACGCCCGGCGAGGAACCGCTATGGAACGCCGTAGCACAGGCGATGCGCGAAAATGCCACCGCCATGGACAATGCAGTCTCGCAAGCTCGGACAACGCCGCCGCAAAACATGACCGCAGTCGAGGATTTGAAGCTGTATCAAAAATTCGCCCAGGCACATATCGACGGGCTGAAGAATCTGATTGCGTCCTTCGAGAAGCTTTACGCTGCGATGCCCGATGCCCAGAAGAAGATCACCGACGACGTGTTCAGGACCTCCGGACGTCAGGGTTAACGATCGCGTTCCGCGACCGTGACACCCCGCTCATTAGAGGAGGTCGCTATGACCTGGATCATCGACCCCAAATCGAGACGCCGTTTGTCGGCGAAACTCGCGGCAGGGCTCGTAATTTCCGCGATGCTCGCCCTTGGGACTTTCGCCGGATCGGCTAGCGCTGAAGAACGCAGGGGCGAAGAGCGCAGGGGCGAACATCGCGAATATCACCACAACTGGAACGGCGGGTATTATCGCGCCCCGCCAGTGGTCTATGGCTCGCGATATGGCTCGTCATACTATGGCTCGCCCTATTATCCCCCACCGGTAATTTACGGTCCTGGCATAGGCCTAAGCTTGCCGGGCGTTAGCATCGGTATCGGGCGTTAACATCGATATTTGGGTAAGTTTCGTCCCAATGCGAAATGGCAACACTGGCGCTATCGCCGGCCATCGCTTTCCGATGCTGCTGAAGCGAAGAAACCGGCATGGAATTGATTCCGGTAATCATCCTGTTGATTTTCCTGTTCGGGGGCGGCTTCGGGTATTACCGCGGCGGCTACTATGGCCGGGGTGGTGCTTATAGCATCGGCGGGATACTCGGGTTTCCTGATCGTGCTTCTGATCTTTGGCTTCTATTCCCTTATCTTGGCAGCTTCTAGAGGAGGTCGCTATGACCTGGATCATCGACAACAAATCAAAACGCCGTTTGTCGGCGAAGCTCGCGGCAGGGCTCGTAATCTCCGCGATACTCGCCCTTGGGACTTTCGCGGGATGCGCCGTAGAGAGCGGAGGCGGATATAGTGGATACTACGACAACCGGTACGGCGGATATTATCGCGCTCCGCCAGTGGTCTATGGCTCGTCATATGGCTCTTCATATTATGGCTCGCCCTACTATGCGCCTCCGGTAATTTACCCTGGCATAGGCATAAGCTTGCCGGGCGTTGGCATCGGTATTCGGTAAGCTTCACGCCAATCCGAAATGGCAACGGCCGGCATCGCTGCCGGCCGTTGCCATCAACCCGGCGGTGGGGTCCACAGGTCCACCATACGCGGCGATTGTCGACGTTCTGAGTAGTTTCCGAGGCTATTTTGAGTCGATTTGCAGCCTATATGAATAGCTGTAAAACAAAAACGGGTTCAGGAGCAAATCCAGTGAAATATGGACTTTTCTGGCTTCTCGGTGTTCCCATCCCGCTTCTGATCATCGCTTTTTTTATTTTCCATTGAAACTCGTCCCGAACACCGGTCAACTCCACAGGAGGAACTCTCTATGAAATCGATTCTGATGCTAGCGGCGTTTGCCCTTGCGCTAGCCGCCGGGTTGACTCCCGCGCCGGTACAGGCTGCGGGCTGCTTGAAGGGTGCAGCGGTCGGCGGGGTGGCAGGCCACTTCGCGGGTCATCACGATTTGCTGGGGGCTGGTGCAGGCTGTATCATTGGGCACCACGAGGCGAACAAGCACGCGCGTGAACGCGCCGAGCAGGACCGGGCACCTGGCTACTAGCAGTGAGCCCGGCTATTCGGAGCCGGCCATGCCTGGTCAGGGGGTAGTCCCGCCGGCTCATACACTGGTCCGCGGGGACCTACCACGCGCGAGATGCTGCGGTTCTTTCTCGAGCACGAAGCCGATCCTCTCCGCGAACCGATCAGGCAGGAATCTACCTGATGCGTACTTTATTGTCAATATATCAATTGCTAATATGCTCCACACCTGATTCGCAATAGGAGCGTTGCCAGACATGACCGCAGGTGTGGTCAGCAGCTCAAGACTGCCGGTAGTGCTGCAGCCCTCCGGGCCCCTTTGGCGGATGCGCGCGGATCGCTTCCTCGTTGGGTTCGGTGCCCCAGCCGGGCGTATCGGGGACGACCAGATGGCCGTTCTCGAATTGCGGCACCGCGGTGAACACTTCCTCGTCCCAGGGCAGACGATCGATATCCACCTCCATGATCCGCAAATTGGGCGCCGCGGCGGCAAAATGCGCATTCATCATCGTCGCGAGATGGCCGTAGAAATTGTGCGGGGCGATGTTGACCTCGAACGCGTCGGCGGCGGCCGCGATCTTCATCGCCTGCCATACCCCGTTCCACACCGCGTCGATGATCGCCACATCCACGGCCTGCTCGCGGAAATAGGGCAGGAACTCGCGCAATCCGAGCAGGGTCTCGCACGAGCTGATCGGGTGCGGGCTCTGGCGCCTGATAAAGCCGAGGGCGGCGGGGCTGTAGCTGTCGATCTCGACCCAGAACATGTCGAAATCGGCGATCGCTTTCAGGATCTTGAGATACCCTTCGGTCTTGGCGTTGAAATTGAGGTCGAGCAGCAGATCGACATCGGGTCCGGCACCCTCGCGGATGGCCGCGAGATGGGTCCGCAGGTTGCGCAGCACATGCTTGTCGACATTGAGCTCGGGGAGGAATGGCACGCCGAAACCCGGTCGCCAGGCGTGCGGCTTCCCGCCCTCGTAGAGGAAGATGTTGGTCTTGAGCGCGGTAAAGCCCTTGTCGCGGACTTCGGCGCCCAGCGCCTTGACACCGTCGAGGCTGGTAATCGCCGGCTTGAAGAGGCTCGGGTGATTGATACGCCAGGTTGCGCAATGCGACCAATAGACCCGCACACGATCGCGCACCTTGCCGCCGAGCAGCACATAACACGGCACGCCCAGCGCCTTGGCCTTTGCGTCGAGCAGGGCGTTTTCGATCGCACCGAGCCCCTCGCCGACCACCCCGCCGGCGGCCGGCCGGGTAAAGCAGTAGAGTTCCGTATAGATCCGCTCGTGGTCGAAGACGTCCTGTCCGACGACCCGTGCGGCGAGCCGCTCGATGACCGCACTGACCCCGGGCGAACCGAAGCCTTCATCGAACCCGCTCCAACCGACGATGCCTTCGTCGGTGGTCAGCTTCAGGAAATGATAATTCCGCCAGCCGGCATCGCAGCGAAGGATTTCGAGGCCCGCCACCTTCATCGGCGCTCTCCTGGTGATCAAGGATGCCGGCATCGCGTAACCGCGGTCGATTTCGGACCGGAGGCCGAGCGGGGGATCGCAACGAAACCGCCGCCCGTGGTGGGCAAGCCCTATCAACATGTCGTGGCGGCGAACCGTTATCTTTTCGATCTAACGGCAGATTTGGTAAAGTTAGATTTCTCGGCTGTCGTAGGCCCAATGCAGTAGGGCTTGCCGTTGGCGAGGGCGGCAAAAAGCGTCACCCGGCTCACAATTCCTCCGCACTTGCGCGATGTGGCGACGGAAGGCCTTCCAGCGCTTGATCTGGCGGTTGTCTTCTTCCGGTAAGCGGCGACCCATATAGTAACGGCAATACCATTGGAACCAGCCGCGCGGATCGTCCGGATGGATCCATCCTTTCTTTTGCCATTCTGAGAGCGGGAGGCTGGCATCGACGCCGAAATAGTTGAGTGAACAATCGCGGCCCGATGGTGAAAGCTTGGCGTGCCGAAACCAGCTCTTTGGAAATTCGTTCTGTGTGTCCGTCATGTACTTACCACAGAACACACCGAGCGCGAGCATTTGTTTCGGTTTCAGTTCCGGCGTGAACTCCGGATCGAAGTTGCGACCCACTGGCGCAGAGAGTTCGTAGCAATATCCCTTCTGCATGCGATCGTCCACTGTAACGCATTTTTCCTTTCTTGGTTTCACTGCTTCGTTGGTCATTTGAACCTATCCGAAATTGAGACGCCTCTTGCTCGGTTTGACCGCGCAGCGCTTCAACCGTTCAATCGCCAGATCTCGAAATTGAGCACGCACGCGAAGGCGACCCAGGCGGCAAGCGGGAAGAGGCACCACGCCGCGACTCGGTCGAGCCGGTAGAAACGATCGATCGTGCCGAGGATCACCAACCATTGCGCGACGATGTTCAGAAGTCCAGCAAGCGGGTCGTTCAGACCGAAGAACATCCATGACCAAGCTGCGTCGAGTACGAGCTGGACGAAGAACAGCGCCAACGCCGTCATTCGGCCCGGCGTGCCCGCTGCAAGTCGCAGAATGCGCCAGACCGCATAGGCCATAATCGCATACAGTGCCGTCCAGACTGGGGCGAACAGCCAGTTCGGCGGGTTCAAGGCAGGTTTGGCCAAATTTTGATACCACGGAGCAAGATTGGGATAAGTGGCGAGCTGCCCCATCATGGACGCGGCCACGACAGGTATCACGGCAATCCCCGCGTGGCACAGCGCGGCGGTGGACGAGGATAGTCGGTCGTTATTCGCGAACGCTGCTCTCCGAGCCGACTCTTTACCGCGGCGCAGATCAGCCCGCAAACAGCGTGATCGGCCTGCTACAGCGCCAAAGATCGGCCGGAATAGATGTTTAGAGCCGGACACCGATTTATCCCCCATTCACCATCGTCAGGAACTCTTGGCGGGTCATGGAGTCGTCTCGAAAGCAGCCGAGCATGCGGCTCGTCACCATGTCGGTGTCATGCTTATGGACACCGCGTGTCGACATGCAATGATGCTTGGCTTTGATAACCACCCCGACGCCATTCGGTCGCAAAACGTCATGGATCGTGTTGGCGATCTGCGCCGTCATTTTTTCTTGAATCTGGAGCCGCTTGGCAAACGCCTCGACGACGCGTGCCAGCTTGGAAATGCCCACAACTCTGGCGGTCGGCAGGTAGGCGACCCAAGCCCGACCGATGATCGGCGCCATGTGATGCTCGCAATGGCTCTCGAAAGGAATGCCTCGGAGCACAATCATTTCATCATAGCCATCCGTCTCTTCGAACGTCTTACTCAAGATTTGCTCAGGATTCTGACCATAACCACAAAAATATTCCTCGAACGCTCGGGTCACTCGGGCAGGCGTCTCCAGCAATCCGTCGCGATCGGGATCGTCGCCCGTCCAGCGGATGATCGTTCGGAAGGCCGCCTCGACTTCGGCGCGCGAAGGCTTTCCTTCGAACTCGTCGGACCAACGCCGATAATTACGCAGCGGCTGTACAAGCGCATTCATGATTTTCCTCGCTGATGATTGGGTTTTACGTTAAGAGCGTGCGATTGGATCTCGGACGCAGCAGCAGGCTTCGACAGATGCTAGATCTGTCACGCTGTCACGCCGAGATCCGGTCGGTCTTCTTGAACATCTGGATGTAGTTGACGTCGAGGTTCGGAGTGACTCGCCAGCCCCGCGTGATCGGGTTGAAGGAGAGACCGCGCGCCGCGATCGCAGAGAACCCCATGGGCACGATCAGGTGCTCGAGTTCGGCTGGGGTGACGAACTTTCGCCAGTCGTGCGTTCCGCAGGGTAGCAGCCTGAGCAAGTATTCTGCTCCGACGATGCCAAAGAGGAACGATTTGAGTGTTCGGTTGAGCGTCGCGGCCGCAAGAACGCCGCCTTTGGCTACCAGCGATGCACACGCCTCAAGAAATCGTGGCAAGTCGGCTACGTGCTCTACCACCTCGAAAGACAGCACCACATCGAACTGCTCACCAGATGCGACGAGCGATTCGGGCAAGGCGTGACGGTAGTCGACGCTGACAGCGGACGCGGCGGCGTGTGCGCGCGCGATCTCAACATTGCGCGCTGATGCGTCGACGCCGACGACAGTAGCTCCAAGGCATGCGAGCCGTTCGGCGACGAGCCCGGCGCCGCAGCCGACATCGAGCACATACCGTCCTTCGAGGAGACGCAGCGCGGCCGGGGCGCAGCCGAAATGCCGGGCCAATTCTTCCACCAGAAGCGCGAGGCGAGCTTCGTTGAAGCCGTGCACCACCCTGAAAGCCCCGTCCGGTTTCCACCACTCTTCAGCAAGAGCAGAGAAACGCGCGATTTCATCGGGACTTGCGGTAGCCAGGCCGTGCTTCGGCATTTTCAATATATCTTTATATAGCATCGAAGATCCCATGCATCATCTGTGAGAAAAATCAGCGCTAAAAATTTCGCTTGTTTTGGCACGCCGCCTTGCCCGCTTGATTTTCCGGGCTCGGCGCAGACAACCCGGCAGGCAGCGCCCGCCGGGTCGCTCTCGTTCATGCGTTTCGCGTCGAGGGGACGCGAGCTTACATTTTCGGTATCAAAACCGTGTCGACGATATGGATAACGCCGTTGGACGCGACGACGTCGGCAGTCACCACCTTGACGTTGTCGACCTTTACGCCGTCTGTCGCATCAACTGCGAGCTCACTGCCCTCGACGGTTTTCACTTCCATCTTCTTGCCCTTGATGTCACCCGACATGATCTTTCCGGGCACGACGTGGTAAGTGAGGATCGCGGTCAGCTTGGCCTTGTTGTCAGGCTTCAGCAAATCCTCGACGGTGCCCTTGGGCAGCTTGGCGAACGCTGCGTCATTCGGGGCGAACACCGTGAAGGGCCCCGGCCCCTCGAGTGTCTGAACCAGCCCCGCCGCCTTCAAAGCCGCGACCAGCGTGGTGAAGGAGCCGGCCTTTACGGCGGTATCAACGATATCATCCGCGGCCTGGGCGGGGGCGTGAGAGAACGCCAGCGGAATGACAACGACCGCTGCGAATAGAAAACGAAAGGATGCTTTCATCATTTTGATCCTGGGGTGATTGTGCCAACGGCCCTATTACGCAAGGTGAGCGGCAGCGGATCACAGGCCAGGCTCACGATTATGTGATCAACTACGAACTCGCCGACAGCCGTGCCCGTCACCCGGGACAAACTTCCGGGGTACAGCCTCCAATCTGCCGATGATCCAAAATCGGGTTCGAACCGTAGATGCGACGTGAACTGGTTCTTGATGGAGAGCGTTATGATGCCCAAAAATCGCCGCCTGATTGGGGCTCTGCGAAGAAACTACGAGATGATAATGGATGCCGATAAGAACCCGCTGTCGATCTTTCCCCCAGCGCAAAGATTTCAGACGATGGTCTATCTCTCCGTCATGTGGTCGACTATTTTTTGCGCCGCCTTCGGGAGATGGCTCTGGTACGGGGAAATCGTATCAGCCCATGTACTCGTTTTGCTCGGGATTGCTGTGACAGGCATTGTGTTCTCCCGTGCAGCCCGTCAGGCCCGCGCGTTGCAGCGAGGAGAATAGAAAGAAGTCACGCAGCGGGTCAAGCCAGACTGCTCGCGAATTGGAATGAGGGTCCGCGAAATGTCGAAGCGGATCGCGATCATTGGGGCCGGAATGGCGGGACTGGCCGCAGCGCAGCGACTGAAAGACTGCGGCTTTGACATCACATTGATCGAGAAAAGCCGCGGGCTCGGCGGTCGGATGGCGACACGCCTCGTCGATGATCTGGAGTTCGACCATGGCGCGCAGTACTTCACAGCCACAGGCGCGCGTTTTAGCGCTATGGTCGGGAAGTGGCGGGCGGCCGGCCATGTCGAGGAATGGTACGACGGCCGCTTTGTCGGAACGCCTGGCATGACCGCACCGGCCCACGCCATGGCCGCGGCCCAGTTTATCGTCGGCGGTTGCCAGGTGACTGCGCTGCGGCACGATGACAGCGGCTGGTCGATCCATTCCGCCGATGGACTCGTCGCAACACCGGGCAATGGCCGCTTCTCGGTCGTTATCCTCGGAATTCCGGCGCCACAGGCGATACCGCTTGCCGCATCGGCCGGCGTGGCTTTCCCGGAACTCGCAGGCGTTCGCTACGCGCCATGCTGGGCGCTGATGCTGGCCTATGCGGAGCCACTCGGCTTGCCCGATGACCGGTACAGGCCGGATGACGACGCCATTGCTTGGATAGCACGAAATGCCAGCAAGCCCGGCCGGGCCAACGACAAAGAGACTGTCGTCGTCCATGCGGCGCCGGATTGGTCGCGTCGGCATCTCGAATGGTCGTCGGACGCGGCAGCCGGCGAACTCATCGCCCGCTTCCAGTCCCTCACCGGACTCCGCACGCAACCGTATTTCTCTACCGCCCATCGCTGGCGTTATGCGCTGGTAGAAGAGGCGGCCGGACCCGCTCTACTATGGAACGAGGGCGCACGCCTCGGCGCCTGCGGCGATTGGTGCCTCGGACCGCGGGTGGAAGCCGCGTTCGACAGCGGCGAAGCGTTGGCTGACGTCATTTGGTAGACATCGGGGACAAACATTGGCTTCTGAAACGACCGCCTTGACTGTATATTTCGACGGATCCTGCCCGCTTTGTCGGGCAGAGATCGCGTATTATCGAGAACAAGACGGCGCAAGTCAGCTCTCCTTCCGCGATGTCTCACAACCCGACGGGCTCGTCGAGCTCAATCTCGCGAGGGAACAGGCGATGGCACGCCTTCATGTCCGCCGAAGCGATGGGCAGCTCGTTTCCGGCGCGGCCGCGTTCGTCAGCATCTGGCGCCTGCTGCCGCGCTGGCGCTGGGCGGCCCGGATTGCCGCACTTCCAGGTATGATGGCGCTGCTTGAAGGCGCCTACCGGCTCTTCCTGCCAGCGCGGCCGGTGCTGGCCTCTGTCTTCCTGAAAGTTCAGGCCCGGCGAAATAGACGCTGAACCGTCGCGAACCAGTAAACTGCCGGTCCGGGGGGACGGCAGCCTTAAGTTTGAATGTGCCCGTGATCCAAAACAGATCTTAAATCATATAAGGTCACGGACGACAAAAACCTCGGCCCGTTATGAACCGCGGCTAAATTTGGTTCCGGCCGCGGGCAACAAACCGGCGGAGCCGCGACTTCTTCCCCGCACCATTAGCAGGAGTTGACCGATGAAGCTTCATACTACCCGCAACGATCTGAAATCCAACACCAAGACCATTGTGACCGCACTGCTCAACGCACGCGTCGCCGATGCCATCGATCTCGCCTTGATGACGAAGCAGGCTCATTGGAATCTGCGGGGACCCCAATTCATCGCCGTGCATGAAATGCTCGACGGCTTCCGGACGGAGATTGACGGGCACGTCGACACCATGGCCGAGCGCGTGGCGCAGCTTGGTGGGGTCGTGTTCGGTACGACACAAACGGTGGCGCACGGTTCCACGCTAAAGGCCTATCCGACCGATGTGGTCAGCGTGGAAGACCACGTAGCCGCGCTGGCGGAACGCTACGGCGATCTCGCCAATTCTACCCGTGCGGCGATCGACGCGGCGAACGAGGCTGGCGATGTCGACACCGCTGATATCTTCACCGCCTTCTCGCGGTCGCTCGACAAGGAGCCTCTGGTTCCTGGAAGCCCATGAGGCGGACAAGGCTTGAGGGCGAGCAAATCGGGGCGTCCGGCCTTGATCGAGGCCGGGCCGATCATCAATAGGGACCACTAAAGTGGCTCTCAGTGTTTGCAGCTCGTTCCCCGCCGGCGGCATTGCCGTCGTGTTCGGTGCTAAGGGCGGCATCGGCAACGCCCTGGCAAGCCGCCTGAGCGCCGACCCGCGCTTTGCCGGGGTGGTCAGATTCAGCCGAAGCAGCTCGCCGGCCATCGACCTCTTGAGCGAGGCGAGCCTGAGAGACGCCGTGGCCTTTGCAGCAGCTCTAGGGGATTTGCGTCTCATCGTGAACGCGACCGGCTTTCTTCATGACGAGACTCAACGTCCGGAAAAGAGCTGGCGCGAGAACTCGGCTTATCCAAAGAACGGGTGCGACAACTCGAACACCGAGCTTTTTCGAAGCTCAGGAACGCTATGAGCCGTAAAGTAACGAAAGCCGCCGATCTATTCTAGGCTTAATTTGGGAAGACGTTGGTTGACATTAGCAGTTTTCCTCCCATCACCATCACCTGATCTAGAAAATTCTAATATGGCGCATCGACGCGAAAATTCAGCGTCATCCACCGCACCCGCGGGGAGCATCGCATCAGATTTACCGTGTTACGAAGGCCGTGCGGCGTGCCGAGACGAAGACGCGCTCGCTGCGCTGCAAGGGCGGCCTCGGGCACAAGGTTCCATCCAGCTCACATGACCGTGGTGCGCTTCATCCTCGGTGATCACCTGACGCGTTCGGTGACGGCGCTGGCCGACATCGATCCGGCGCGCGACGTCGTGCTGATGGCCGAAGTTGCCAAGGAAGCCACGTACGTCCGCCATCATAAACAGAAAATAGCCTTCATCCTCTCGGCCATGCGGCACTTCGCGCAGGACTTGCGTGCCGAGCGCCTAAACGTGGACTACGTAACGCTGGACGACCCAGCCAACACGGGCTCCTTCACCGGCGAGGTTGAGCGCGCCGTGCGGCGGCACCGCCCTTCCAAGGTCGTTGTCACCGAGCCCGGCGAATGGCGAGTCGTCGAAGCCATGCAGAGCTGGAATCGCATTCTCGGCGTACCGGTCGAGATTCGCCAGGACGATCGCTTCTTCGCGACCAAGTCCTGGTTCGCCCACTGGGCCAGCGGCCGAACGACGTACCGAATGGAGTTCTTCTACCGCGAGATGCGGCGCGAGAGCGGTCTGCTGATGAATGGTGGCGCGCCGATCGGCGGAAAGTGGAATTTCGATGCCCAGAATCGCAAGAAGCTACCAAAGGAGGCGGAAGTTCCTCAACGACAGCGCTTTCTGCCAGACAATATCACAACAGAGGTTTTGGCGCTTGTTAGACGTCGCTTCGCGGGCCATTTTGGCGACCTTGAACCTTTTGGTTGGGCGGTAACGCGAAGCCAAGCGCTCGAATCGTTGGAAGACTTCATTGCGAATGGCTTACCCCGCTTTGGCGACTATCAGGACGCCATGAAGCAGGGTGAGCCGTTCCTCTATCACGCCGTCATCTCCCCATACCTGAATATTGGCCTGTTGACCTCGCGGGAGGTTTGCGCTCGCGCTGACGCCGAGTATCGGGCCGGGCGCGCGCCGCTCAACGCCGTTGAGGGCTTTATTCGCCAGATTCTTGGCTGGCGCGAATATGTGCGCGGTATCTATTGGCTGAGCATGCCGGAATATGCCGGCTCCAACGCCCTGGAAGCTCGACGGCCGCTGCCTTCCTTCTATTGGACCGGTGACACGGAGATGAATTGCCTGAAGCAGGTGGTCGCCGGTACGCGCCGGCACGCGTATTCGCACCACATCCAGCGCCTCATGGTGACTGGCAATTTCGCACTAATCGCAGGGATACGGCCACAAGATGTCTGCGAGTGGTATCTGGCTGTCTATGCCGATGCGTTCGAGTGGGTGGAGTTGCCGAACACACTTGGCATGTCGCAATTCGCCGATGGCGGACTGCTTGCGTCAAAGCCCTATGCCGCGTCCGGCGCCTACATCGATCGAATGTCCGACTTCTGCGGCAATTGCAGCTACGACGTTCACCGAAAAACCGGCTCCAAGGCGTGTCCTTTCAATTTTCTCTACTGGGCCTTTTTGATCCGCAACGAGAAGCGGCTGCGCACCAATCCGCGACTTTCAATGCTTTATCGGCAAATTGCAACTTTACCGCGAGATCAGAGGGCTGCGATTTTGAATGATGCGACCGAGTTTGTCGAGGCTTTAGTAGGTGCCCCTTGAGTAAGATCCTTGTCATCGGAGCCAGCCAGGGTATAGGACTCGAAGCGGTAAAGGAGGCGCTTGCGCGTGGTCATTCAGTGCGCGCGTTCGCGCGTTCCGCGGCTGATATTGCGATATCCGACCGAAATCTCGAAAAGCGGACCGGCAGTGCTCTTAATCGAAAGGACGTGTCCTCCGCTTTGGAGGAAGTGGACGCGGTCATTCTTACACTAGGGGTCGCCGCCGGCCCTGCAATGGTCCTTGGTCCAGTCCGACTCTTCTCCGCGGCGACGCGCATTATCGTGTCAGCGATGGAAGATGCCGGTGTAAGACGTTTGATATGCGTCACTGGGTTCGGCGCCGGTGACAGCCGCGCCAGAATTGGCTGTCTTCAGGGCATAGCGTTCCGTCTGTTGCTCGGCCGCGCCTATGATGACAAGGATACTCAAGAGAATGTGGTTCGCAAAAGCAGTCTCGAGTGGGTTATCGCTCGCCCGACCATCCTTACGAACGGTCCGAAGACGGGCCGGTATAAGATACTGGAGGACTCCAAGAGCTGGAGAAATGGTTTGATATCCCGAGCTGACGTTGCGGATTTCCTAGTAAAAACAGTTGATAATGACACCTACCTTGGTAAAACTCCCGTACTGACTTACTAATCAAGCTGCACGAGAAGGGACTTTTATGTCATGAATATCTCGAGCACGTTCGACCCTGTCGACCTCGTTGCCCTCGTGCGCTCGAACCCTAGTCTCGTCGGCGATATTCGATATGACCACGCCGGCGAGGCGGGCGCAGTCGTGATTTATCACGGCATCCTCGCAGGCATCCGCGATCCTGCGATCCGTAGTTTCGCGACCGCGCACCTGACCGCCGAACGAGGCCATCTCGACCTGCGTGAAACGCTGCTGCAGGAGGGTCAGCGCAGCATCATGCATTTGATAGCCCGACATGCGGCGCCTGAAATGGGCCGGCTGCTGGTGCGAGCTGAAAACTGATTGGGACGCTCCCGCGATGAACGAAAGCGAAAGGATGAGACCCATGCTAACCAGGGCAAGACGCGAAGACCCTGGTCCCGGGCAGGAGTCGGTCTGGGACTACCCGCGGCCGCCGCGGCTGGAAAGGGTCGCCGACACTCTTCGCGTCGTGTTCGCCAACGAGACGATCGCTGAAACCAGTCAAGCCTATCGGGTCTTGGAGACCAGCCACCCGCCCGTCTATTACATCCCGCCGAGCGATGTGCGGTGGGAATGGGTTGTGGAAGCTCCAGGGCAATCGTTCTGCGAATTCAAAGGCGTCGCCCGGTACTGGACGCTCGACGTGCGAGGCAAGCGGTCAGAGCGGGCCGCCTGGAGCTATCCCGACCCGACCGAGCGATTTGGCGCGATCAAGGATTTTCTCGCCTTCTACGCGTCGCGGGTCGACGGCTGCTTTGTCGGCGATGATCGGGTTCAGCCACAGGAAGGCGATTTCTACGGCGGCTGGATCACGTCCCGCATCGTCGGACCCTTTAAGGGAGGCGTCGGAACGTTCGGCTGGTGACAGAGGGCGGCGGCGTAACATCTGTTTATATATCGATCCGGCCCGGAATCGGTCACCCGGGCCTGCGACACTGTGATGCTCGCGACCGAAGCTGATGGTTATCCTGAGCTAGCCCGATAACGAAAGCCAATCGATGCCACTACAGAAGATGACCGGGACAGCCTGGGTTACAGGAGCGGGGAAGGGGATCGGCCGTGCCTTGGCGTTACGGCTGGCGAAACGGGGTTGGACGGTGGCCGTGAGCGCTCGCACCGAGGCCGATCTCCAATCGCTGGCCGACGAAGCATGCGGTCTGCCCGGCAAGATCCACCCCTTCGCATTGGACATTGTGGATCCTGTCGCCACCGCCGCTACCGTCTCGCACATTCGAGACGCGATCGGGCCGCTCGATCTCGCTGTCCTCAACGCCGGCACGCACCGCAGCGTCTCCGCGCAGGGATTTGATGCCGCGGTGGTTCGATCGCTCGTCGACGTCAATTTGATGGGCACGGTGAACTGCCTGGCTGCAATCCTGCCGAGTTTTATTGATCGGCGCAGCGGCCGGATCGCGGTCGTCGCCTCCGTCGCCGGATATCGGGGACTGCCGACGGCGGCTGCCTATGGCGCAACCAAGGCGGCGCTGATCAACATGTGCGAAGCGCTGAAGCCGGAGCTCGATCAATGCGGCGTCAGCCTGACCTTGATCAATCCGGGATTCGTCGATACCCCGCTCACCAAGAAGAACGATTTCCCGATGCCGTTCATGATCCCGGCGGATGTTGCCGCCGACGTGATCATGCGTGGCCTTAAGTCAGGGCGGTTCGAAATTGTCTTTCCACGGCGCATGGCGATGGCTATGAAGCTGCTTCGCATGCTGCCTTATGCTGCGGTCTTCCCCATCACCCGACGAATGGTACGACGGCGCGGCGCCTGAAGCTCTCCGAAGTCGGAAGGGCTCACATGCGGGCGATCACGAATTGCCCGACATCAATCTTTCGTAGTCGAAAGCAGGTCTCGCTACCCGCGAGATAGTAGGTCCACATTCGGCGAAAGCGTCCGTCGAAACCCAATTGGGCAATGTCATGCCACCGGCTCTGAAAGCGCGCGTTCCAGTGCGCCAGCGTAGTGGCGTATGATCCGCCAAAATAACAGCGGTTCTTCAGTTTGAGGCCCGCCTTGTCAATGGCCGAGGCGAGAGCCGTCGGCGACGGGAGCATGCCCCCGGGAAAAATGTAACGTTGAATGAAGTCAATCCGCCGCCGATAGGCTTGGAACGACGCGTCGGCGATGGTAATGATTTGGAGGGCGGCCACGCCACCCGGTGCCAGACGCTCGCGGAGCACTTCGAAGAAGAGCGGCCAGTACTCCTCCCCGACGGCTTCGAACATCTCGATCGAGACGATCTTGTCGTACGAACCTCCGGCATCGCGATAATCCTGCAAGCGTATGTCGGTACGCTCGGCCAATCCCTCACGCCTCAGGCGTTCGCGCGCGTAATTGGCCTGCTCGCGCGACAACGTTATTCCTGTGACGTGGCAGCCGATCTCGCGCGCGGCGTATTCGGCGAAGCCGCCCCAGCCGCAGCCGATTTCGAGTACCCGATCGCTTGGCCCGATCTGGAGAACCTCGGCGATACGCCGGTACTTCTCGCGCTGAGCATCGCACAGCGATAGATCCGGCCGCGTGAACAGCGCTGACGAATAGGTCATCGTCTGATCCAGCCAAGCCGCGTAGAACTCGTTCCCGAGGTCGTAATGATACGCGATGTTGGCAGCGGCGGCGGCCCGCGTGTTGGCGGGGATGGGTCGGCTCGGACGACCGACGCGGCCGAGCCGAGCACAGAGCGTGAGAAGCGATCCGAAACGCGATTTTGTCTTAATCCCGAGCTCCATCAGGCCGACGAGATCGGACGTGCTCCATTCCCCGTCCATAAAGGATTCGGCGAGGCCGAGATCGCCCCGGGAAATCAAGCGCCAAAACATGCGGCGGCGATGGATATGGATTGTCACTGCTGGGCCGGGCTCCTTGCCGATGATCGAGTGACGCTCTCCTTCGGGGAAAACGAGCGTGAGCCGTCCGGCCACGAATCGTTCGGCCCATGCGCGCAAAACGCGAGTCCAAAGCGGCGGCTTCGCCGCAGCGCACAAATGATCGATCTGATCGAATTCGGTCATCGGTTTGATCCCATGGGGCGGTGCTCGAGCGGATCGACGATGCTGATACCGATCGGATGCTCGGCACGGCGGTGACGAACAACGGGGGTTCCCTTGAGGACGAGGCGCAGTGCCTCCCAGTGGATGCCGGCGGTAACCTTCAGGGTCATGAGCGGAAAGGCTAAGAATGCGCACAACAGTGCCATGTCAGTGAAATTGCGGCGGCGGCCGCTGAATGCTGCGGCGAGCAGCGGCCCTTCCGCGTCAAGTTCCTCGATCACGACCGAAACGCTGCCCTGCGGCGGCAGCACCCGAAACTGGTAGGTGCAATTCATCGGGATGAACGGCGAGACGTAAAACTCTTTGCGGCAAGTCTGTTTAACGACCGCGGTGGTCCGGCCAGTGACGGGGATGACGTAGGTGTGTCTTTCTGCATGGCGATTGCTGACCTCGTAAAGAATTGCGGCGAGCGCGCCGCTACGCGTGTAACAAAAATAGACGGTCAGCGGATTGAAAACATATCCGACAATGCGCGGATAGCAGAGAATGCGGATGGCGCCGCCATCCGGTCCGAGCTTGGCCGCCGCCATTTGGCTTTCAACCCAGCGCCGAAGATCGCCGCCTCTCGCGTCGCCGTGATCGCGGTCGAGAAAGCTGAACAGCCCCCATTTGTTATAGGAGAAAAGCCGCAACCGTGACGCGAGCTGCGGGAGTTCGTCGAGATCGAGCAGGAGCGAGAAGACGCGGTAGCGCAGACGGTGCCGGCAAGGCCGAAACCTTTGATGTACGACCGATCCGGCGTATATGGCGGAGTGCTCCATCACTAAGCGGCAACAAGGTCGGGCGCGCCGGCAAAAATCCGGCCGGATTTGTTTGCCACGGTCCAGGGCCGTCTGACGCCGCCGAGATCCTCGGCCACGGCCAGGCCGGACTGAAGCGCATCCTCGTGAAAGCCATAGCCGAAATAGCTCCCGCAAAACCACGTATTGCGCCGACCTTGCAGTTGCCAAAGATCGCGCTGAGCGCGCAACGCTGCCTGGTCGAACAATGGGTGCGTATAGAGGAATTCGCGGTAGACCAGATCGCCACGCGGCTCGCGAATCGGATTGAGCGTTACAAATAGCGGGTGGCGCGCATCGATGCCCTGCAGCCGGTTCATCCAATAGCTGACGCACGGCACCTGATCGTTCGTCGAACGCTCGCCGCCGATGAAGTTCCAACTCGACCACACGCGCCGGCGGTACGGCATCAGTGCCGGATCCGAGTGCAGCAATGTGCGGTTGGAGGAATACTTGAACGCACCGAGTAGGCGTCTTTCATCGGCATTCGGATCGTCAAGCAGCACCAGCGCCTGATCCGCATGCGCGGCGACGACGACGTGGGTGAAGGATCTGACGACCCCATGTTGATCCTCGATCAGAATAGCGCCGCCCTGTCTGGCGATCTTCCGAACGCCAAGACCGGTACGCAGTCCGGTGCCGATCGCGGTCGTCAATCGCCGCACATATTGCCGGCTGCCCTCCGCGACAGTCAGCCATCTCGGACGGTTCCCGAATTGCATGAGCTGATGGCTCACGCAGAAGCGGATGAAGGAATTCAGCGGATAGTAGCGTATTTGCGCCGGGGTCGCCGACCAGATGGCCGCGCTAATCGGCAGGATGTGGTCATCGACGAAGGCGCGCGAATAGCGCTCGCGGTCGAGATAATCGCCTAGACTAGACTAAGCCCGTCGATGGCGGGGTGGTCGAGCAACGGAGGGGTGTCCCGGTAGAAGCGCCGGATGTCGCGGATCATCGACCAGAACCGCGGGCTAACCACATTGCTGCGCTGGCCCAGAATACCGTTCAGTTGGGTTGAAGCATACTCGAACCTTCCGCCGTCCAGGGACGCGGCAAAGGACATGTCGGACGGCTTCGTTGCGACGCCAAGATGATCAAACAGCGCGACCAAATTGGGATAGTTCTTGGTGTTATAAACGATAAATCCGGTGTCGACCGGCAGCGCCCCTTCCGGGCTGGGCACGTCCACCGTATTCGAGTGGCCGCCCGCTCGGGATTCCTTTTCAAAAAGGGTGACGCGATGCTGCTGGCTCAGCAACCAGGCGGCGGACAGTCCGGCAATTCCGGTTCCAATTACGGCAATGTCGCAGCCCGATGGAGGCGAGGCAAATTGTGTTCTCGACAACAAGTTAAAGCACCTATTTCGGGCGGATGCGAGCCATTACGTTTCGAGGTAGCGACTGGATCAGGCGACCGGCACAAAAAATATTCATGCGGGCTTGATCCAGGTGGCGGCGATCTCCGTATCCGAATCGATGTCAGCAGTTTCCCTCAACAGCTCGCCATGCGACTATCGGCGATCACCTTATCTACCCCTTACCTATGGTGATTTCCGGAAGTTCAGCACGATGAAGAAGGAATGTTCGGAAGGTAGTCCCTGGGACGCGCGGCCTATGGCGGCCTGCATCGAAGCCGTGGGCAAATCGCGCGACTATGCGGCTTTCGAGGCGCTTTTCCGACACTTTGCGCCGCGCATCAAATCATATCTTTTGAAGCTTGGCCGCGACGCCTCCGCGGCGGAAGAGGTGATGCAGGAAACGATGATCATGGTCTGGCGCAAGGCCGGACAATTCGACCCATCGAAAGCCTCCGCACCGACTTGGGTCTTCACGATTGCCCGTAATCTGCGCATCGAGGCGTTCAGGCGCGATCGTCGGCCGGAACTTGATCCGGATGATCCGGCATTGGCGCCTGAGACCGAGACACCCATCGATCAGGTATTAGCCCAACAGCAGTCGGAAGCTCACCTCAGGAAGGCCATGACCTTGCTTTCAGAGGACGAGCAGACGCTGCTAAAGCTGTCATTCTACGACGATATGTCCCACAGCACGATTTCGGAGAAACTGGGGCTGCCGCTCGGCACCGTGAAGTCTCGTTTTAGGCTGGCCTATGGAAAACTGCGGGCGGCGCTCGGAGAACGGCTTGGAGAGCAGCCATGACTGTCCGTCACCACATCAGCGACGAGATCCTGGTGAGTTACGCCGCTGGGAGCCTAGCCGAGGGCTGGAGCCTTTTGGTGGCAACGCATTTGGCATTGTGTCCGCATTGTCGGACGCGCAGCCGATCCGCGGACGCGGTCGGCGGCTGGCTCCTGGAATCGCTCGAGGAGACCCCGGTTTCGTCGGGCGCCCTCCAGTCGGTTTTGGCGCGGATCGAACGCGGGAATTGCCCTCCGTCGGGGCCGAAAGCGTTGCGTTCAAACGGCGCCATGATTCTCCCCGAGCCGCTTCGAAGCTACGTCGGCGGCGATCTTGATGGGCTGAAATGGCGGCGTCTGGGCCTGCGCGCGTTTCACGTCCCGATCAAGATTTCCGATACCGAAACGCAGGCGCGGATGCTGCGTTTTCCCCGCCGCATGGCCGTGCCACGCCATGGTCACGGCGGACGCGAACTGACCTTGATCCTGGCCGGAACCCTTTGCGATGGCGACGCCGTCTTTGCGAGAGGTGACGTCGAGGAGACTGACGAGAGCATCGAGCATGAGCCAATTGCCGGGCCAAATGAGGACTGCGTCTGCCTCGCCGTGACCGATGCGCCCCTGCGGTTCAAGAGCTTGGCGGCTCGCCTGCTCCAGCCCTTCCTCGGAATTTAGCGCGGAATCAGTAGGGAGCCGAGATTGTCGAAATATTTGATCGCCTACCTCGTTACTGCAATCGTGTTTTTCGGCATGGATTTCGCTTGGCTGATGACCGCGACCAGCCGCTTCTATCGAGTTATGCTCGGCGATCTATTGCTCGAAAAACCAAACCTGGTTGTCGCGGCTCTCTTCTATTTTATCTATGTTGGCGGCATCGTGATATTCGCGGTCGCGCCGGCACTCAATGTCGGCTCATGGGCCACGGCATTAATGCTGGGCGCGACCCTTGGATTGATCGCTTATGGCACCTACGACTTCACAAATCTTGCGACGCTCAAGGGTTGGCCTGCGGTTGTCAGCGTTATTGATATTGTGTGGGGCATAAGTCTGACGGCGGTTGCGGCGACGCTCGGTTTCTTGATCGCGAGCAAATTTGGCGTGACAGGCTGACGCTGAAAGAGGGCGCGGAGCCGTCGCTCGGCGCGATCGGGCAAAGGAGCTCCCACAATGCCATTCCCCGCCCTGACAGCCTCCTACACCGCAGTTCTCGCGCTGATCTTCGCCGCTTTGTCGGGCTGGGTCATTACCGGCCGCGTCCAGTATCGCGTCGTCCACGGTGACGGCGGCAACGAGCAATTGCAACGGCGCATCCGTGCCCATGCCAACTTCGTGGAATACGTCCCACTGATCCTCCTGATGGTCACCTCCTTAGAAGCTGGCGGCGCCGGCCACATTACGGTTCACGCGCTGCTGCTGCCACTCGTGGTCGCCCGCATCATGCATCCGATCGGGATGGTCGCGCCCGAGATGTCGCGGCAGCAGATCGTGTTCCGCGGGGTGAGCGCGGTCATGACGTTGACGATCCTGATTGTCGCCGCGGTGTTGTTGCTGGTGCGAGTGCTGTAGCGGCTGGCAGCTACGTTGGTGCATGAATGGTAAGTCAAGTTGTAACAGAGCCGTCGTCATCGCGCATCAGGCGGCCATGGAAAGCCTCGTTGACTCGGGTTGGCGCATGGACGGCAATGTCAAATTGGCAGCTTCCGCCGGGCGAAAAGCTGCCCTTGCTATCGCCCTCTCAGGCGTAAGCGGCAGGCGCAAACCCGGCTTGACCAACCCGAGGCCGATCCTCTTACGCAACACTGGAGCTTCGTCAAATATGGACGCAAGATTCGACGCGCGTGCTCAAGAACGCCGGTAGTGCATCAGACCGCCCGGCGCTTTCGGCGGATGAGCGCGGATCGCTTCCTCCTTGGGTTCGGTCCCCCAGCCCGGCGTGTCGGGAACCACCAGATGGCCGTTCTCGAATTGCGGCACCGCGGTGAACACTTCCTCGTCCCAGGGCAGACGATCGATATCCACCTCCATGATCCGCAAATTGGGTGCCGCGGCGGCGAAATGCGCATTCATCATCGTCGCGAGATGGCCGTAGAAATTGTGCGGGGCGATGTTGACCTCGAACGCGTCGGCGGCGGCGGCGATCTTCATCGCTTGCCACACCCCGTTCCACACCGCGTCGATGATCGCCACGTCCATCGCCTGTTCGCGGAAATAGGGCAGAAACTCGCGCAATCCGAGCAGCGTCTCGCACGAGCTGATCGGGTGCGGGCTCTGCCGCCGGATATAGCCGAGTGCCTCGGCGCTGTAGCTGTCGATCTCGACCCAGAACATGTCGAAATCGGCGATCGCCTTCAGGATCTTCAGATACCCCTCGGTCTTGGCGTTGAAGTTGAGGTCGAGCAGCAGGTCGACATCGGGTCCCACACCATCGCGGATGGCCGCGAGATGGGTCCGCAGGTTGCCCAGCACGTGCTTCTCGACATTGAGCTCGGGGAGGAACGGCACGCCGAAACCCGGTCGCCAGCCGCGCGGCGTCCCGCCCTCATAGAGGAAGATGTTGGTCTTGAGCGCGGTAAAGCCCCGCTCGCGGACTTCGGTGCCGAGCGCTTTGACGCCGTCGAGGCTGGTGATCGCCGGCTTGAAGAGGCTCGGATGGTTGATCCGCCAAGTCGCGCAATGCGACCAATAGACCCGCACACGATCGCGCATCTTGCCGCCGAGCAGCACGTGACACGGCACGCCCCGCGCCTTGGCCTTTGTGTCGAGCAGGGCGTTTTCGATGGCACCGAGCCCCTCGGCGACCACGCCGCCGGCGGCGGGCCGGGTAAAGCAGTAGAGCTCCGTATAAATCCGCTCATGGTCGAAGGCATCCTGCCCGACGACCCGCGCGGCGAGCCGCTCGATGACCGCGCTGACCCCGGGGGAACCGAAGCCTTCGTCGAACTCGCTCCAGCCGACGATGCCGTCGCCGGTGGTCAGCTTGAGGAAATGGTAATTCCGCCAGCCGGCGTCGCAGCGGAGGACTTCGAGGCCCGCTACCTTCATCGGCGTTCTCCTGTTGCTCGAGGTTACGTCAGGAAACTGTCAAAACTTCCCCGTTCGGGCGTCCCGGAAGCGTCCTCACTGAGTCGTAAGTATTTTGATTCGTTTGCTTTTCGGCGGGCCACCGGGGCTCAGATACGATTTTTTCCCGGATTTTCCCGGTGTAACCGGGAATTTGGAAAGAGCCTGACGCGGCACGGAGCTCGGTCACGGGCGCACCGCCGGCGTCTCGATCGGCATGCTGCGAGCCCGCTCCATCAGGTAGAGCTCGAGGGCCACGGCTTCCGGCGCGCCGTACTCGTAGCGCTCGGCGCGAACCCCGATCATGCAGTTGCGCAGCCGCCGTTGCAGCGAACCCAAACTCTGCCATTCGAGGCGGTAGACCGGATAGCCCGTCGGGTGGCCTTGCGGGATGACCGCGCCGGCGAGGCGCTTGCCCCAATTGTCGTCGTGGCATTGGCTGCAGGACAGGTTCAACTGACCTTCGCGGCGGTGGAACAGCTCCCTGCCCAGATCCAGGAACGGCCGCAGCTCGACATCGGTCCGCACCGTGATCGGCAGCCCGCGCGACTGATGCGCGACAAAGGCGGTCAGCGCCAGCAGATCCTCGCTCTCCCCGGCCAGAGACTCGGCGCCCTGGTGCTCGCTGCGGCACCGGTTGATGCGCCCTTCGAGATCAAGCGGCCGGGCGAGCGCCGGCTCGAACGCCGGATAGCGCGCCGCCACGCCCTTCATGCTGGTTTGCGCATCGCCGTGACAGTCGGCGCACGACCGGTTGGCCACTCCGGTCTTCCTCGCCCACAATGTCTCGCCCTGCAGCACCCCCAGCATTCCGGGATTTGCCGTATCGTCGTCCTGCATCGCGCGAATATCCGGGCCGGCGAAATCATAGCCCGAGCGCCTGTCCCCGGGTGCGATCTCTGCGGCCGCGGCCGCCACCACCGTGGCGGTGACGACCGCCAACACCAAGACCCTCATTCGACGGTGATTTGCCTCAGCTCGGTCTGCGTCTGGCCGTGGTCGTCGGTCCAGCTGAAAGCGAGCTCGCCGCTCTCGGTCGCGACCGTCGAGAAGGCGATGAACGGGTTCGCGGCGATCGCGGGGAACAGCTCGGCGCGGAACACTTCCTCGCCGTTATAGGTGCAGACGAAGCGGTTGATGATGTCGCGCGGGATCGAGGCACCGGTCGGGCCGAGGCGATAGCCGGTCTCCATCGGGTGAGCGATCAGGGTCTTGATCTCGATGATCTCGCCGCGCTTGGCCCGTGAGGGCAGGTGGATTAAGACCCGCGCCATCGGCCTCTCACCCTTCGGCGCAGGCCGCCAAGGTCACGATGACATCGGCGCTGTCGGACCAGAAGCTGCCGTCGCTGAGGCGGGCGATCGCCACGACCTGCTGCGAATCGGCGAGCCGAATGCGCGTCGATACCATTGCTTTGCCGGCGCGCAGACCCAGATCGAACGCCGCGACATAGGGCTGCGGGTTCTTCTCGTTGAAGATGTGGATGCCGGTGACGTGATCGGCCTCGCTCATCGGGCTATCGACCGTGACGGTCAGCGGCACCGTATTGCCGTTCTCTACGATCGGGGGCAATTCGAGCTTTACCTTGCCGCGCTTGACCGTCGCCGCGCTCGCGAGAGCACCGATCGCCTCTTCCATCGCAGCCGGTGTAGCGGCGGCGGGTGGTGCAAGACCGAAGCCGGCCGCCGCCAGGAGAACAAGGCGGCGCGTCGGCCGCGTCGGCCCCCACCCTACCCCCGGAACGCCCGCCATGGCGGGCGGCCGTCCGGGGGCTCCCCCGCCCGCGGGGGAGGAAGGGGCCCGCGCTAGCGGGAGGGTGGGGGCTGCCTCGGCGACAGCACGTTCGCTGGTCATCATTACTCGCGCAACGTCGACGAGAAGGCTACCACATCCTCGATCTCTTCGGCGGTCAGGACCGGCCTGCCGGCCCACTTGCTGCCGACGCGGGCGAGGCCGTCTATCCGGTAGTAGGGCGGCATGATCGTGTCGGGGTTGAGGCGGGGCGCATCGACCAGCCGCAGCCTCAGCTGGCCCGCCGACCAACGCGAACCCGTCCCCGACAGATCGGGTGCCAGCGTTCCTTGAAACCGTTCTTCGGGAAAGGGGCCGGTGTGGCACAGCAGGCAAGCGCCGAGCCGGCGGTCCAACACGATCGCCCGGCCGCGGGCGGGATCGCCAACCGCTCCCGTCAGAGAAGCCGGAATGGAGTCGCCGACGACCGCATAAGGCAGAAGCGAGCCCTCATCTGCGATTGCGGTGAAGCCAATCGCCGCCAGCAGCGCGGAGACGACCACGGCGGCGCGCGGGTCAGCCGAAGGTTTGCGCCGTGATGGTTCGGAACCAGGCTTCCGCATAGGTCGCCTCGAGAGCGCGGAAGTCGGGCGGCGCGTCGGCGGGGCTCACCCCGCCGGCACCCTCGACATCGGCGAGCTGCCCATTGACCGGATGATAAACGCCGGCGATCGAGATCCCGTAATCGGGCGCCACCAGGCTGTAGCAGGTGTTGATCAGCTTGGGCGGCGACGGGGTCTCGTCGTGCAGCAGCGTCGTGACCGCCGCGGCGCAGACCTTGGCCTGAGCATTGGCGGCGAAGGCCGATTTCGGCATCGCCCCGGCGATCGCCGCATCGCCGATAACATGGATGTCGGCCTGCAGGCGGGATTCGAAAGTCACCGGGTCGATCGGGCACCAACCGGTCTGGTCCGCGACGCTTGCGATCTCGGCGAGATGTCCGGCGCGCTGTGGCGGGATGACATTGGCGACGTCGGCTTTGTAGCTCGCAAAATCGGTGACGAGGGTGCGGGTCGCCGGATCGACCGAGGTCACCTTGCCGCCATTCGACAGCGACACCCATTCGAGAACCCCCCGATAGAGCTGCTGCCAGGCGGCCTGGAACAAGCGTTGCTTGGAGAAACTATCCTTGGTGTCGAGCACGATCAGCTTCGATCGCGGCTTCTTGGTCTTCAAGTAATAGGCGATCAGGCTCGCCCGCTCGTAGGGACCGGGCGGGCAGCGAAACGGATTGGCCGGCGCGGAGATCACGACGGTCCCGCCATCAGCCATCGCCTCGAGCTGACGCCGGAGCAGCAAAGTTTGCTCACCCGCTATCCAGGCGTGCGGCATCACCTCGGCGGCCGCCTGGTCGTAACCGGGCAGTGCACCCCAGCGAATGTCGATCCCCGGCGCCAGCACCAGCCGGTCATAGCCGAGCGCCGAGCCTCCGCTCAGCGAGACGAGCCGTTTCTGCGGGTCGACCGAGCTCGCCCGATCCTGGATCACGGCAACGCCTTCGGCGCGCAGCGCGTCATAGCCGAAGCGCTGCGCCGCGATATCGCGCAGACCGGCGATGACCGAGTTGCTGAACGGGCAGGCCGTGTAGATCGGGTTTTCCTCGACGAGCGTCACCGCGAACCGGGGGTCGGCCCGTTGCAGCTCTCGGGCACAGGAGGCACCGGCAAAGCCGCCGCCCAGAACGGCGACGCGCGCCCGCCCCTGCGCCAAGGCTGGTCCGGTGAGCAGTGCGGCCGAAGCCGTCGCAACGCTGCCGCGCAAAAACGCTCGGCGGGTCGTCCGCATCACCGTCCGCCTCCCCCCTAAGGCTGGGCGGCGAGCCAGACCGCGATGGCCCGGGTCTCGTCTTCGGAGAACCCCTTGGCGATCCGGCCCATGACCGTCGATGGGCGCTCGCCGCTACGAAAGGCTTGCATCGCCGCGATGATCTCCGCCGGCTGGCGTCCGAGGATCCGCGGCACCGGCGTGTCCACCTTGGCACTCACCGCATGACAACCCGAGCAGGAGGACGCCCCGGGCGGCTCGGCCGCGATCGCCGGCGCGGAGATGGCGAATGCCAACGCAAGCGCGCCAGCTCGCACCACCCTCACACCCGACTGAGGTCCTGATCCTTTAACGGCAGCGAACGAATGCGCTTGCCGGTCGCCGCGAAAATCGCGTTGCACAGCGCAGGAGCCAGCGGCGGCACCGCCACCTCACCGCCGCCGCCCCAGAACCCCCCGCTCGGCACCAGCACGGTCTCGACCGTCGGCATGTCGGCCATGCGCAGCATCTCGTAATCGTCGAAGTTGCCTTGGCTCACCCTGCCATTCTGGATCGTGATCGCACCGTAGAGCGCAGCGGTGAGCCCGTAGACAATGCCGCTCTCGACTTGCGAGGCGAGGATCGCCGGGTTGACGACATGGCCGGTGTCGAGTGCGGCCACGACGCGATGCACTCGCACTTGGCCTTTGTCGCCGACCGACGCTTCGACCACCTGCGCGCACAGGCTGCCATAAGCCTCGACGAGGGCGATGCCGCGCGAGAGGCCCTGCGGCGCCGGCTTGTCCCACCCCGCCGCTTTTGCCGCCGCGTCGAGCACGGCGAGCCGCTCCGGATTCTTGCTCAGCAGCCTTCGGCGGTATTGGTAGGGGTCCTGGCCCGCGGCATGGGCCATCTCGTCGACAAAGCACTCGCGGAAGAAGCCGTTTTGCGAATGATTGACCGAGCGCCAGAAGCCAACCGGCACATGTGTCGTGCGCATGGCATAGCCGACATGGTAGTTCGGCACGTCATAAGCCATCTCGTCGGTGAAACCGTTGGCCGCGGCTTGATCGACCCCGTTAGTAAGCCGCTGCGGCAAGAGACTGGCGAAGATCGACGGGCTGGCGAGCCGCACGCGCCAAGCGATCGGCATCCCGGAGGTGTCGAGCCCCGCTGTGAGCCTGACCATCGCCGCCGGACGATAGAAATCGTGTCGGATGTCCTCCTCGCGCGTCCACAAGAGCTTGACCGGCTGCCCGGTGGTTTTGGCGATCAGCACCGCCTGATGGACATAGTCCTGAACAGCACCGCGCCGGCCAAAGCCGCCGCCCAGCATCGTTTTGTGCATTACGACCTTTTCCGGCGCCACCTCGGCAGCCGCCGCTGCCGCAGCGAGCGCGCCTTCGCCGCTTTGCGTCGGCGCCCACACCTCGACCTTGTCCGGTGTAACGTGCGCGGTGCAGTTCATCGGCTCCATCGTGGCGTGAGCCAAATACGGCGCGTCGTATTCGGCCTCGATGCGGTTGGTCGCCGTGGTGAGTGCGGCCTCGACATCGCCGTCCTTGCGCACCACCGCGGCCTCCGGGGCGCTGAGCCCGCTGCGCAGCAATTCGGCGATGCTCGCGCTCGAGACCTTGCCGTTTTGTCCTTCATCCCAGGTCACCGGCAGGACGTCGATCGCGTGCTTGGCCTGCCACCAGCTGTCGGCGACAACGGCAACCGCATTCGGCAGCTTGACGATCCGGCGAACACCTTTCAGGTCGCGGATTTTGGCCTCGTCATATGATTTGGGCGTACCACCGAAAACCGGGCATTGCGCAATCGCCGCATACAGCATGTTCGGCACGCGGACATCGATGCCGAAGATCGGCTTTCCGGTCACCTTGTCCATCGTATCGAGCCGCTTCTGCGGCGTGCCAACGAGTGTCCAGTCCTTGGGATCCTTGAGCTTTGGCTCGGCCGGCAGCGGCAGCTTCGCCGCGGCTTCCACGACCTCGCCAAAACGCAGGGTGCGGCCGCTCGGCTTGTGGGTGATGATGCTCTTAGCCGCCTGACACTCGACGGCGGGAACACTCCATTGTTGCGCGGCGGCGGCCACCAGCATCTCCCGGGCCGCAGCACCGGCCTTGCGGAGGTATTCCTGGGAGCTGCGAACCGACCGGCTGCCGCCGGTCGACATGTCGCCCCAGGCCCGGTGCCGCCGCAAATTCTCGTCCGCCGTCGGAAACTCGGCGCGGACCTTGTGCCAGTCGCATTCGAGCTCCTCGGCGACCAGCATCGGCAGCGCCGTCGTGATCCCTTGTCCCATCTCGGAGCGGGCGACTCGGATGACGACCGCGTCATCGGGTTGGATCACGACCCAGGCATTGACCTCGGCGGTACCCCCCGCGGCTCGGGCAGGCCCGGCGCCGGTCGGCAGGTGAAAGCCGAGTGCCAACCCGCCGCCCAGCGCGGCGACGCTGGCGACAAACGAGCGGCGACTCAACTGCGGCATGTGCGTCATGGCCGTCTCCTCCGCGTCAGGCTGCGGCAGCGGTGTGGATCGCCGCGCGGATCCGGGCATAGGTGCCGCAGCGGCAGATGTTGGTGATCGCCGCGTCGATGTCGGCGTCGGTCGGCCCCGGCTTCTCGTTTAGGAGCGCCGCCACCGCCATGATCATTCCGCTCTGGCAATAGCCGCATTGCGGAACATCGTGCGCGACCCACGCCTTCTGCACCGGGTGTAGAGCACCGTTTGTCGACAGGCCCTCAATCGTAGTGATATGCGTGCCTTCGGCCACGCTGACCGGCACCGAGCAAGACCGGCTCGCGACTCCGTCGATATGAACGGTGCATGCGCCGCACTGGGCGATGCCGCAACCGTATCGGGTCCCGGTCAGACCGAGCGTGTCCCGCAATACCCATAGCAGCGGAGTATCTGGATCGACATCCACCTGTTGCGGATTTCCGTTGATGGTAAGACGGGGCATTCTCAGCTCCTCGATCGGGTTCCCGGGGCACCGGACTCAGGGTACGTCCACATCGATTATAGGCGGTTCCGGTGCTTTGCCGCATTCCCTCTTTGAGGTGATGTCGTTTACGGTGGCGCGAATGATCAGCCTGCAGAGAGTCGTTCCGATCGTGACTTCGCGCCCGCAAAAGACGGTGATTCCGATCATCGGACAGGCGACGGCGGCGCCGGTAGCTCAACGAGTGGCCTTTACCATCCCCGCCGATGTGAGCAAAAACGTGGAGCAGTCATGGAGCGGTGCGTTCGATTGTTCCTCGTGCTCTTGGCCGCCACTCTGTTGGGGGGTGCCGTCGGGGGTGCTGCCGCGCCGCAAAAGCAGGCGGCGTACAGTCCCCGGGTCTCGGCGATCTGATGACGATGACGGTGCAGCCGCGGCATACCAAGCTGGGCTTGGCCGCACGCGAGGGTAACTGGTCCTATACCTCCTATGAGCTGCATGAATTGAAGGAGGCCTTCGACAGAGCGGCGAAGACATGGCCGAAATGGCGCACCTTCGAGACCCCGGCGATGATGGATTCGGTCATCACGGGGCCGATGGCGGCGCTAGACCGAGCGATCAAGGCCAACGACTCCGCCCGCTTTACAGCAGCTTATGAACAATTGGCGGTGTGTGCAATACCTGCCACCGCAGCGCGGATCGCGGCGTGATCGTAATCCAGTCACCGGCGGGTTCTCCGTTCGCGGATCAGGATTTCCGGCCCGTCAAGGAATGATCCGGCGCAAATCATCGATCTTTGGCGGTAGAGCCGAGGCACAATGGCTAGGGTCTGGTTTCTCATCGGGGTGTTGTTCTTCTTGGGGTCGAGTGCGCGCGCCCAAGCCCCCGATTCGGTGTTTCTGGAAGAGCTGACGTGGACCGAGCTGCGAGACCTCGTCAAATCGGGTAAGACGACGATCATCGTCCCGATCGGCGGGACCGAGCAGAACGGCGAGCACATGGCGCTGGGCAAGCATAACCGGCGCGTGTATTTGCTTTCGGAAAAGATCGCGCGCTCTTTGGGCAACGCTCTTGTCGCACCGGCCATCGCCTATGTGCCGGAGGGCCGCGTCAATCCGCCGACCGAACACATGCGGTTTCCCGGCACGATTACCGTGCCGGAGGAGGCGTTCGAGAAAGTTCTCGAGTCCGCGGCGCGCAGCCTTAAGCTCGCCGGTTTCCACGACATCGTCTTTCTCGGCGATCACGGCGGCTATCAGCAAGACGAAAAGGCGGTCGCCGCGCGGCTCGATCGGGAATGGGCCGCGACTGACGTCCGCGCCCACGCCATCGAGGAGTATTACCGCGCCAGCCAAACGGAATTCCCTGAGCTTCTAAAGAGCAAGGGCTATGGCGAGGAGGAAGTCGGCACCCATGCCGGTCTCGCCGACACCTCTCTGATGCTCGCCGTCGATCCGCGTTTGGTCCGGGCGAATCGACTGCAGCCGGGCGACGGCGTGCACGGCGACCCGAGGCGCTCTAATCCCCAGTTGGGACAGCTTGGTGTGGACTTGATCGTGACGCGGACCGTTGACGCCGTTAGAAAAGCCGTCGCCCGGCACTGAGATCAGGTATTCGGAGGTCGTTGTGCGCCAGCAGGTCGGTCGGTGGTTCTGCGCAACCCTTTGGCTCGTCCCGCTGCTCGGGCTGTGCATCTGGGCGGGCGTCTCGGCCCTGCCGTCATCCGGCCGGGAAGCCATCACAAACTTACTGTGCGCGGCAAGAGTCCCCAGCCTTCGTCTTGCACGCTCCGCACCTACGTTGCTGCGTCTGGCTCGCGCCGGTCCGGTGGAGACCGTGCCGGGCATGCCGCCGGTCTCGGACCCGAACAATCTCTACGGTGCGGCCGCGGCCGACCGGTTCAGCACGGCGGTCGAGGGAGCGCTGCGCCGCGTTTACGTGCCGAACCTGCGGTCGAATGATGTCTATGTGATCGATCCGGCGTCGCTCGCGGTCGTCGATCGCTACAAAGTCGGCGCGATCCCGCAGCACGTCGTCCCGTCATGGGATCTGCAGACCCTTTGGGTGGCCAATAATGGCACCCGCCGCCGATATGGCAGCTTGACGCCGATCGACCCCAAGACCGGCAAACCCGGGCAAGCCATACCCGTGGACGACCCCTACAACCTTTATTTCACGCCCGACGGCAAATCGGCGATCGTCGTTGCCGAAAGGCGCAAGCGGCTCGATTTTCGCGACCCGCACACGATGGCGCTACAGCAATCGATCGCCGCTCCGGGCTGCTCCGGCATCAATCATGCCGATTTCTCGATCGACGGAAGGTACGCAATCTTTACCTGCGAGTTCCGCGGCGGCGGTCTGGTCAAGATCGACCTCGTCAATCATCAGGTGCTCGGTTATCTGAGGCTCGCGAAGAAAGGGATGCCTCAGGACATCCGGATCTCGCCCGACGGTATGACTTTCTATGTCGCCGACATGCGTGCGGACGGCGTGTACCTCGTGGATGGCGATACGTTCACCCAAGCTGACTACATTCCCACCGGCATCGGGACGCACGGGCTTTATCCGAGCCGCGACGGAGCCAAGCTTTATGTCGCCAACCGCGGCTCCCACAAGATTCTCGGCCGGCCGGACGGCCCGGGCAGCATCTCGGTCGTCGATTTTGCGACCCGCAAGGTCGAGAAAACCTGGCCGATCCCGGGGGGCGGCAGCCCCGACATGGGCAACGTAAGCGCTGATGGGAAGCAGCTTTGGCTGTCCGGGCGCTATGACAACGTCGTCTACGACATCGACACGGCGACCGGCGCGACAAGGATTATCCCTGTGGGCCAGGAGCCGCATGGCCTGACGGTCTGGCCCCAGCCGGGCCGCTACTCGCTCGGCCATACTGGGAACATGCGCTAGCCGACGCACAACGCTTACGGTCTTTCGCAGTCCACCTGGAGCGAGTAGGCTGGCTCGTCAGCTTCGGGTGTTTTGGAGCGGTTGGCGTCCAGTCGCCGAAGCCGGCAGCACGAACGCAGCCCGGAAAGGGAGTGACATGCCGAATTATGAATTTACGACCGAAGATGTCGAGTATCTGCGCCACGGCGACAAGCCGCTGATCGCAAGGCTCTACAAACCGAAGGGCGACGGCCCATTTCCGGCGGTGATCGACCTCCACGGCGGCGCCTGGAACAGCGGCGACCTGACCGGTACCCAGGGCCTCGATCAGACGCTGGCAAGGAACGGCTTTGTGGTCGCGTCGTTGAACTTCCGCCACGCAGCCGACGGCTATCCCAATACCTTGATCGACATCAATTACGCCATCCGCTGGGTCAAGGCGCACGCGCGCGACCTCAAGATCCGGCCTGACCAGGTCGGTATCGCGGGTCAATCGAGCGGCGGACACCTCGCGATGCTTGCGGCGATGCGGCCGAACGACTCCAGATACGCCTCGATTCCGTTACCGGCCGGCTCGCCGACGGTCGATGCGACGGTGCGCGCGGTAGCGATGTCGTGGCCGGTCATCAACCCGGTCTCGCGCTATCGCAACGCGCAGAAGCTGGAGAAGAGCCCGAACCCGCCGGCTTTCTCGATCGGCATGAAGGAAAAGCACGACACCTATTGGAAGACCGAGGCCGCGATGATCGAGGGCAACCCGATGCTGCTCCTCGAGCGCGGCGAGAAGGTGCCGACCCCGCCAGCGCTCTGGGTCCAGGGCCGGCCCGACATCGTCCACGACTATCACGACGACGATTCGAGCTTCCCCGGCAACGAGCCCGAACGGTTCGTGTCGAACTACCGCAAGGCGGACGGCGACATCGATATCGTCTATGTCCCCAACGACGCGCGGTCGACCAGCGTTTCGTTCGACCCGGTCGCCGCGTTCTTCCACAAGCACTTGGGATAGCGCGCCTCAGTCCCCTCCCCTGCCCTCCCCGCACGAGTGGGGTAGGGTCTGGGCGGGGGCAAAATCTCTGGGGAAACCAGTCGGTCGATCAACGCTTGAACAGCGCTTCAGCGCCGCGGCGCTGCCCGAGCTTCGCAGTGATCTCGACACGGACACGGGCGATTTCGGCCTCGAGCTCGGCGATATAGGTTTCGAGCTCCTCTATCCCCATCAACGTCAGATCCTTTGGCTGCGCCGGCTTCCGGCGCGGCTCGAGTTCCGCTTCATCCATGCCTTGCTCCCTCTCCCGTCTTCCCCCGACGGCGTTGGGGATTATATAATGTTTAGCTTTTTTGAATTCTCAGGCGTGCCGTCCCGCCAGCGCCGGCGGCAATCCGTGAAGCAGGACTCCAACATGGCTGCTCCGTTGATGCCTAAGGCAACCGCCGTGTGGCTGGTCGAGAACACCTCCCTGACCTTCGAGCAGATTGCCGATTTCTGCGAACTGCATCCGCTCGAGATTCAAGCCATAGCGGACGGCGAGGTGGCGAACCAGATGCAGGGCCTCGATCCGGTGGCCAACGGCCAGACCACCGCGGAGGAGATCGCGCGGTGTCAGGCCGACCCTCACTCTCGGCTCAAACTTTCTCCGCAGGCACTTCCGCCGCAGGTGTTCAAGCACAAGGGACCACGCTACACGCCAATTGCCAAGCGCCAGGACAAGCCGGATGCGATCGCCTTTCTACTGAAAAGCTATCCCGAGCTATCCGATGGGCAGATCTCGAAACTGATCGGCACAACCAAGCCAACCATCGCCGCGGTGCGCGACCGAACGCATTGGAACAGCCCTAATATCAAGCCGCGCCATCCCGTCGAGCTCGGGCTTTGCACGTTCGCAGAACTCGAGGAGACGATCAATCGCACGCGCGCGAAGCGACCCGCGGAGGAGGCAGTAGTCGGCAGCCAGGAGACGCAACCGCTCGAGACATGAGCCAGTTACCGCTTGGCGTAGCCGGCTGTTGCCAAAGCCCTGTCGATTTCTGCCAGTATCGCTGGGTCGTCGATCGTCGCCGGCAGCGGGTAGTCCTCACCCTCGGCGATCTTACGCATGGTGCCGCGCAAAATCTTGCCCGAGCGGGTTTTCGGCAGACCGGCGACGACAAGCGCTGTCTTGAAGCTCGCCACCGAACCGACGCGATCGCGGACGAGCTGAACGGCTTCGCGCTCGACCTCGTCAGCCGGCCGTACGACACCGGCCTTGAGCACCAAGAGGCCGAGCGGAACTTGCCCCTTGAGCGCATCCGCAACGCCGATCACGGCGCATTCGGCAACATCGGGATGCGCCGCCAGGACCTCCTCGATCTCCCCGGTGGAGAGGCGATGGGCGGCGACATTGATGATGTGGTCGGTTCGGGTCATTACGTGGATGTAGCCGTCGCCGTCGATGAACCCGGCATCGGCGGTCTGATAGAAGCCGGGAAAGGCGCTCAGATAAGCGGCGACGAATTTGTCGTCGGCCTGCCACAAGGTCGGCAACGCGCCCGGCGGCAATGGCAATTTGATCGCCAGCGCCCCGATCTCCCCGGGTGCGCGCTCGCGTGCGGCGCCCTCGGCTTCGGCCCCAACCCTTTCTGAATCCAGCACGCGCACGTCCCAGCCCGGCACCGCGCGCGTCGCCGAGCCGTGCTTGACCGGCAAGCGTTCGATGCCGAGACAGTTGGCGGCGATCGGCCAGCCAGTCTCGGTCTGCCACCAATGGTCGATGACCGGGATGCCCAGCTGCTCCTCGGCCCAGGCAACGGTCGGCGGGTCGGCGCGCTCACCGGCGAGGAAGAGAGCGCGGAACAGCCCGAGAGCGCGTCCTCGGATCAAGCACCCGTCGGGATCTTCGCGCTTGATCGCTCGGAAGGCGGTGGGCGTTGCTCGATGGCTCGCCAGAAAGCACCGGCGTCGGGTGTGCCGACCGGCTTTCCCTCGTACATGACCGTGGTGCAGCCCAACAGCAGCGGGGCGTAAACGATGTAGGAATGGCCGACCACCCAGCCGACATCGAACGCGGTCCAAAACACCTCGTCAGGCTTCACCCCACAGATGTTTCGCAGCGACCGGTGAAGCGCTACTGCATGGCCGCCATTGTCGCGAACGACACCTTTCGGGACACCGGTCGTGCCCGAGGTGTAAAGGATGTAGAGCGGGTCGGTCGCCAGGACCGGCACGCAGTCAGCAGGCCGGGCAGCGGCAGAGAGCTCATGCCAATCCCGGTCGCGGCCCGCCACCATGTCGGCACGGCACATTGGCCGCTGCAGAATGATGCAATGCTCGGGTTGGGCCCGCGCCTCGGCGATCGCGGCATCGAGCAACGGCTTGTAGGGGATGATCCGGTTGACCTCGATGCCGCACGAGGCCGACAGGATGACCCGCGGCTTGGCGTCGTCGATCCGGGTGCGAGCTCGTGCGCAGCAAAGCCGCCGAAGACGACCGAGTGGATGGCACCGATGCGGGCACAGGCGAGCATGGCGAACGCCGCTTCGGGCACCATCGGCATGTAGATCAGCACGCGGTCGCCCTTGACGACCCCGAGCCCGGCCAGCACGCCGGCAAGGCGCGCGACCTCGTCGCGCAGCTCCCGATAGGTGAACCGCACGATCTGCCCGGTCACCGGGATGTCCCAGATCAGCGCAACTTGGTCGCCGCGTCCGGCCGCGACGTGTCGATCGACCGCGTTCCAGCAGGTGTTGAGCCGGCCATCCGCGAACCAGCGATAGAACGGCGGGTTGGTGTCGTCGAGCACGCGGTCCCACCGCTTCTCCCAGTCGATCGCTTCGGCGGCCTCGGCCCAGAACTCCTCCGAACGATCGATCGAGCGGCGATAGGTCTCGGCATAGCCCCTCGGCATTGGCTTACTCCCTGTGGCTACGCCGGCTTCTCCGCCAATTCGACGCAGCTTGCAAAGCCGCTCGAGGCGCCGCCGGCGTGCGGTCGGCGTCCATAAATTTCCTTGCGCCACGGGAAAATACTGGGACGATCGCGATTGTGCGCTCGATCGGTGGAGCAACCGTGCCGGCAAGCCTTTGTTATTTCAGCAAGCCATGGTGCTCGGTGGTCCAAAAGCAGTAATAGCCGAGCTCGCCTAGCAGCCGGGCGACATCGCGCGCCGGCCAGAACGCCTCGCTCAAGCGCTCGTTCGGGTAGCGGCGGTCGTTCGCCGGCGTGCCGTTCAGGCCGATATTGTCGAGCTCGATCTGGCCGACATAAAGCGCATGAAACCGTTTGATCATGTCGTTACGAATCCTCGTTCACCCAGCGCAGGATCGCCGCGGCGACCTCGTCCGGCTTGTCGAGCTCGGCAAGATGCCCGGCACCAGGGATCGTGCGAATCTCGGTATGTCCGGAGATCGCCGCGGCGAAGCGGTCGACATAGCTGCGCGGCACGATGCGATCCTCGGCACCCCAGATCAACAGGGTTGACGCCGCGATCAGCGGCAGGCGCTTTTCCAGCCTGGTATTGCCGAGCGGCCAGAAAGCGCGTGCCGCGGCTTCGCTGGCGCGCACCTGCTCGATCGGCCATTCGGGCGAGTTGACGCCCTCGGGCTCGGCCTTGAGCTGGTTCCAGCGCTCGGGGTCGGCACAGAGCAGCGCCGGCACCTCGGGCGGCCGCTGCGCCCACGGGTCGGTCATCGGTTCCTTTTCATCGAACAGCCCCCAAGGGGCGATCAGCGCGAGGCGGCGGACCGAATTCGGCCAGATCGCCGCTATTTCGGCGGCAAACGAGCCGCCGACCGAGCTGCCGGCCAGGTCGACGCCGTCGAGCCCAGCCTTTTGCAACAGGTGGCGAACGGCGAGCATCCAGTCGAGGTGGTTGTCGAGCACCGTGTGTCCGCGTTCGCCGCCGGGAAAGCCAGGCAATGACGGCACAACGACCGTGCGTTCGCGCGCCAATATGTCGAGGAACGGGGTCCAGCGCGGCAACCCACCAAAGCCGGCAAGGAAGCCGAGCGTCGGTCCCTCACCTTTCTTCCAGACGCGGCTGGAAAAGCCGTTGAGGTCAACGGACAATGTCTCCAATTCGCTCGCCACTGCTGCGACCTACTCCGCCGCCATAGCCGCCGGCTGGAACGGGGCCAGCGGCGCCCGCGCTTCGCGGTTCATCGGCTGCGGCCACCACCGGTCTTCCCACTCACAGAAGGTGTCGGTCAGCTGCGGCATGACCTTCTCGGCAAACAGCTGCGTGTTGTACTTCGCGAGATCCTTGCCCATGTTGCCGAACTGGCAAAGCAACATCAGGTGGCCGACATTGAGGTTGATCGCGACTTCCTTGAGTTGTGCAGCGACCTCGTCCGGCGAGCCGATGATCACATATCCCTTTTCGACGATCGCATCCATCTCGCGCGCCAAGGTGTCGAACCGGCGCATCCGCGCCACTTGGGCGACCTGGCCCACGACCCCGGCGCGCTGAGTTGCCTCGCTGGTGTAGCCCGGCGCACCGGCGAAGCGCGGGTCGACGTGAAGGCAACGGCCGTAAAAGTATTCGGCCGGCTCGCGATAAAGCCGGTACGCCTCACCACGGGTTTCGGCGACGCCGACGAACTGTAGGAAGCCTGCGCGGTACGGGTTCCGGTCCTTACCGAGCCGGTCCATCTCCTGCCAGAACCCGTCCATCGTCACCTGCCCGGCCTGATAGCCGAAATAGGACAGGTAGGCGTAGACGTGGTCCATCTCGGCGCACCAGCGCCAGGTTTCGATCGAGCCGCCGCCCGGGATCCAGATGGGCGGATGCGGCTTTTGCACCGGCCGCGGCCAGATGTTGACGTAGCGCTGTTGGTTGAAGCGACCATTGAACGCGAACGTGTCCTGCTCGGTCCATGCCCGGAGCACCAAGTCATGCGCTTCGTAATAACGTTCGCGCAACGTGCTGGGGTTCTGGCCAAAGGCGAAGCACGTGTCCATCGGTGTGCCGACTGGGAAGCCGGCGATCAGCCGGCCGCCCGAGATGACGTCGATCATCGCGAACTCCTCGGCGACGCGCGTCGGCGGGTTGTAGAGCGCCAGGGAATTGCCCATGACGCAGAGTGCGGCGTCGGTCGTGCGGCGCGCCAATGCCGAGGCGATCAGATTGGGCGAGGGCATCAGCCCGTAGCCGTTCGAGTGGTGCTCATTGACGCACACCGCGTCGAAGCCGCACTCGGCAGCGAATTCGAGCTCGTCCATGAAGTCGTTGTACATGTGATGGGCGCGCCGCGGGTCGAACAGCGAGGAATGAATGTCGACCCACACCGAGGGGTGCTTGTCCCGAAAATCGTCGGGCAATTCGGTGTAGGGCATCAAGTGAAACCACATCAGCTTCATGGCTCGTTTCTCCGCAGCGCCCGGAAGACCGCAGACTGACTTTCCGCCGTGCCCGCGTCAAGCTTGAACCAAACGCTTGGTAGGTCACAGCTCCTTGCGCGCGTGCTCGGCGCTCGCCAGGGAACCTACCGCCCACGGCGCGGCGGTCACCCCAAACGTCGCCGATAAAGCGCGATCAGCCGCTCCCAGTGCCGCTCGGCGGCCGGCTTGTCGTAGCACCAGCGCTGCGGGAAGGCGAAGCCGTGATGGACACCGGGATAGAGCTCAATCTCGCCGGCGGTGCCCGCTCGCCCAAACAGAGTGCGCAATTCCTCGACCATCGGCAGCAGCGCCAACGCGTCGTGTTCGCCGCAGGCGATGTAGAGTTCCCCCTTGACCTTGCCCAACGAGAGATGTGGGCTTTCCTCCGCGTCGCTGACGAGCCAGGTCCCGTAAAACGAAGCGGCGGCGGCGATGCGATCCGGATAGCGCGCTGCCGCAGCCAAGGCGTATGGACCGCTCATGCAGTAGCCGTGACACCCGGTCGGCCCCCGCTTCACCTCTTCCCGCCGGTCGATAAAGGTAAGCATCGCGGCAACGTTATCCATGACCGGCGGAATGGTCATCTTGGTGCGGACGGCCCGCATGCGCTGGCGCTCCGCGCTCCCCTCCTCGAGGACGTCCGGCCCAAAAATCGTGTCGCATCCGGCACGGTAGTAAAGATTGGGTAGCAGCACGTAATAGCCCACCGTGCCGAGACGGCGGGCCATGTCCCTGAGCTCTTCGCGAGTGCCCGGCGCGTCCATCAGCAAAAGCACAGCAGGGAACGGCCCGCCCCGCTCGGGACGGCAGATAAAAGTCTCCATCTGACCGTCGGCGGTCGTGATGTCCAGCGTCTGTTCGATCATCTCAAGCGTTCCTCAAATTCACGCCGCCGCCCGCTTGATGATTGGCTTTAAGTGTTAAGAGAAGGTCCTGGACCGGCCAGGTTCTTCATCCAACTCTTGGAAACCCCCGACTGTCTTGCGGTCGACGAACCGACCGTCCTTGATGATGGCAGAGATCTCGTCTGGACGCTGGAAGACGGTGATGTCGGCGATCGGGTCGCTATCCCAGATGACGATGTCAGCTAGCTTGGCGGGCGCGATCACCCCGACCTCGCCGGCCAGGTTGACCATGGCCGCGTTACCGCTGGTATTGACCAAAATTGCCTCCATCGGCGTCATACCGATTTCCTTGACGAACAATTCCGCTTCCTTGCCGTGCCACCGGCCGTGGCTAAAGGCCGACGCATTGCCGGTATCGCTACCGCTCAGGATCGGGATACCGCGGGCCCGTGCGTTGCGGATCATTTGAAAGCTGGTGTCCAGCTGCATTCTAAGGCGATCGCGCACCCGGTCGCCGAACCCTCGCGCTGCAGCGCCGTGCTCGACCCCGATCCAGGGTGAGGTCAGGACCGGCGCGATCGGCATCCCGGCCTTGGCGACAATATCGAGATCGTCCTCGGTCGCGAGATCGCCGTGGTAGACTCAGATCAACACCGGCCTTGGCGGCGGCGCGGGTCGAGGTCGAGCCGCGCGAGTGGATCGCAACCTTGACGTTGTGCCGATGGGCTTCGTCGACGACTGCCGAGATCTCGTCGTCGGCAACCGTCTGCACATCGCCCCAGGCGGAATCAGCGATCTTGATCAGGTCGACCCCGCGTTTGCATTGCTTGCGGGTCTCGCGGATGAACGCGTCACGCGTATTGCACAGGACGCCCGCCGTATCGGCCGGGGTTCCTTCGGAGGCGGGGTAGGGGTCGGGATCGAAAATGCCGCCGTAATTGCTGAGCGCGCGACCCGCGACGACCATGCGCGGGCCCTCCAAAAGCCCGCCCTCGACCGCCTCGCGCACGGTCACATCGGTAAACCATTTGCCGCCGGGAACGGCGATGCTGGTGACCCCGGCGCCGCAGCACGCGGCCGATCGCATGCGCCGCCCACAAGGTGCAGAACTCGGCGCTCGAGGTGTATTTGACGCCCGGCAATGCGCCCTGGTGCAGTGAGATATGGCAATGCGCGTCGATCAATCCGGGCAAGATGAATTTGCCCGTCGCATCAATCACCGTGTCGTCCGGGCTCTCGCGCCGGATCGGGCTGTCGGCGGATCCGACACGGGCGATCCGGTTTCCCTCGACGACAACGAGCGTATTCAGGACCGGGTCGCAACCCGAACCGTCGATCAGTGTGCCGTTCTTGAAGAGACGCGGCCGAGCGTCGGTCATCTGGCGTGCTCCGGGCTATGTCGAGAGTGGCCTCCACATCATCGAAGAGACCGGCCCGAGCTGCAACGCCGTTGCTCGACGTTCGCGATCGAGGTTGGATTACTCCATGCTGATGCTGGTAAAATCCTGGGCCCAGCTTTGCGCCGGATGAAACCCTTTGACATGGGGCGACATCGCCCGCGGGTTCAGATCGTGGACGATCCACACCCACGGCGCCTCGTCGACGACCAGCGCGTGCGCTTCGGCCAGTATCCTGTCGCGCACCGCCGGGTCGAAGGTCTCCTGCGCCTGCTGCAGCAGATCATCAAGCTGCGGCGTCGACCAGTGACCCCAGTTCTGGTTGGTCGGCGAATAGCTGCTGCTGTGCCAATAGCGGAACATCGAAGAGGGATCGGTATAGCTGAGGCTGATGTTCAGCGCGTCGACCCCTTTTGATGCTGGAGCGTCCGGGGCGCTGCGGTAGCCGAGCAGCATCGCACCCCACTCGACGACTTCGAAATCGAGGTCGAACCCGCCCACCTTCATGCTCTGCTGCAGAAATTCGTTCATCGGCAGCGGCATCATCTGACCCGAACCGGAGGTCGAGATCATAATCTTAGCCTTGACCGACCCGGTATACCCGGCCCCCTTCAGCAGCGCTTTCGCCTTCTCCGGATCGTAAGTGTAGTGATTCTTCGGCTCGCCAAAGACCGGATGCTCGGTCGGATAGAGGCCAGGAGCCGCGGTCGCCGTGCCGTTCAACAGCTTGACGAGCCCCTCGCGATCGACCGCGTAATTGGCCGCCTGTCGCACGAGCCTGTCTCGAAATGGCGACTGCCCGGTCACGTTGAGTACATAGGGCCACGTGTGCGGGTAGGGCCATAGGCTGATCTGAAAGCCTGCCGCCTTCAGGCTGTCAATCGCATCGGCGGGTGGGACTTCGATCCAGTCGACCTGACCCGCGCGCAGTGCCGAGACGCGCGTATTCGCCTCGGGCATCGGCATGACGACCATCCGATCGAGCTTCGGGATCCGATCGGGATCCCAATAATTCGGGTTTCGCGACATCTCGACGCTGACCCGCGGCGTTACCTTGGTGATCTTGAACGGGCCAGTCCCGGCCGGCGCTTTGGCGAACTCGGTCCAGTTGCGTCCGGCCTTCTCCCAGGCCGTCGGGCTAACGATCAAAATGCGGGTGACCAGATAGGGGAAATGGCTGAACGGCACGTTGGTGTAGATCGCGACTGTGTAATCGTCGATCTTCTCCCAGCGCTGCACCATGCTGACGACGGCGCGCACGATCGGCGATGAGGTCGCGTCGAACTGCGGCGACTTGTCATCATAGATGCGGCCTAAGGTGAAGAGAACCGCGTCGGCGTTGAAGTCGGAGCCGTCGTGAAATTTGACGCCGTGGCGCAGGTGGAAGATCCAGCGGGTGTGGTCAACCTCGTCGATCTCCCAGCCGGTCGCGAGACCCGGCGCGACATCGGCGGTTTGGTCGGTATGTTTGAAGTCCCAGTTGACGAGCGCGTCGAACACGGGATAGCCGAGAAAACGGGAGCCTTCGCCACCATTATTCGGGATGCCGCCCGTCGTCGGGATGTCGGAGGCGGTCATGCCGACGCGCATCACTTTGTCTGCCGATGCACCGCCGACCGGCAGGGCGCTCAGAAAAGCGGCAACCGTCAACCACGCTAAGAAAGCGCGGCAGCCAAATGTAGTTGTCCCGGACACGGCGATCCCTCCAGTGGTTCATTCGCCTACCGCAAGATCAGTGCCAGCGATCAGCCACGCCGCTCAGGCAAAAACCTTCAGCCGGTCTTCGACCCGGAGGCACCGAGCCAAGTGTCCGTCGCCGCACGCGACGGGCGGCGGATCGGCCGTACCGCAGACATCGAGCGCGTAGGCGCAACGCGGAGCGAAGCTGCAGCCCTGGGGCAGGGCTGCAAGGTTCGGCGGCGATCCCGGGATTGTCATGAGCCGCGCGCCGGGCTCGGCACTGTGCAGATTGGCCGCGAGCAGGCCCTGGGTATAGGGGTGTGCGTGCTTAAGGAGCACATCGCGCGCAGTGCCGGTCTCGACGAAGCGGCCGGCATACATAACCGCGAGGCGATCGCTGACCTCAACCGCGGCGCCGACATCATGCGTGACAAAGATTACGGCCATACCGAACTCGCGCTGTAATTCGCGCAACAGCAGCAGGATCTGGATCTGCACCGTCACGTCGAGCGCCGTCGTCGGCTCGTCGGCGAGCAGCACGCTCGGATTGCAAGCGAGCGCAAGCGCAATCATCGCGCGCTGGCGCATTCCCCCGGACATCTCGTGCGGATAGGAGTCGAGCCGGCGCCTGGCGGATGGGATCTGCACCCGCTCCAATAGATCGAGGGCCCGCTGCCGAGCGCGGCGGCGGCCTACGCCTTCGTGGCGGCGGATCGTCTCGGCGATCTGCTCCCCGATCGTGAAGACCGGATCGAGCGCGGTCGCCGGCTCCTGAAAGATCATCGCGATGCTGCCGCCGCGCAGCTGCTCGAGCCGCGCTCTCGGCGCCTCGGTGATGTCCTCGCCATTGATCGTGAGGCGTCCGTCGATCTCGCAATTCGCCGGCAACAGCCGCATAAGGGCGCGCAAGGTCACGCTCTTACCCGAACCTGACTCGCCGAGAATCCCCAGCACTTCGCCGCGGGCCAGGCGGAAGCTGACCCCGTTGACCGCATGGATCGTGCGCTCGCGTTGGCGAAACCGGACGGCGAGATCGGCGACCTCGACCGCAATCTGCTCAATCATCGGCGGCAATCGGGGTCTCGGCGCGGCTGTGGCCGGAACCCGGGATCATCATGTGACAGGCGACGTCGTGGTCACTACCGATGGTGTCGAGGGTTGGCGCCACCCCCGCGCACACCGCCTCGGCAAAGGCGCAGCGGGTGCGGAAGCGGCAGCCCGACGGCGGATTGATCGGGTTGGGCGGGTCGCCGCTCAAGGGTGAGACCTCGGTGCGGCGGTCCGGATCCATGCTCGGCATCGCCCGCAGCAGGGCCTGCGTGTAGGGATGGCGTGGCCGGCGAAAGATAGCCCCCACCTCACCGGCCTCGACAATACGGCCGAGATACATCACCACGACGCGGTCGCTGACATGCCGCACGACATTCAAGTCGTGCGAGATGAAGAGATAGGTCAGGTCGAGGTCGCGCCGCAGATCGCCGAGCAGGTTCAAAATCTGCGCCTCGACCGATTTGTCGAGTGCGGAGACTGCCTCGTCGAGGATCAGGAGCCGCGGCTCGAGCGCCAGCGCGCGGGCGATATTGACCCGCTGCCGCTGTCCACCCGACAGCTCGTGCGGGTAACGGCGGGCGAAAAGGGCCGGGCGGAGCCCGACTTGATCAAGCCGAATTTCAGCGCGCTCGCGCGCGGTTCGCGGCGAAAGCCGTTTAGCGGTGCGCGGGCCGAAGGCAATGATGTCAGCCACCGTGGCGCGCGGGTTCAAGGATGAATAGCTGTCCTGGAACACCATCTGCATCTGCAGCCGCAGCTCGCGCACGCTGATCCCATGCGGATCGCCGACCCCGTCGCCGTCGAAGACGATATCACCCGCATCGGGCTCGATCAGATGCAGGAGCAGCCGTGCCGTCGTGGATTTGCCGCAGCCGGATTCGCCGACGACGCCGAGTGTGGTGCCCTTCATCAGGCTGAACGAGATGCCGTCGACGGCCTGCACCACCTCGCGACGCGCGAACAGGTGACCCTTTACGGGAAAATGCTTTTTCAGACCGCGCACCAGCAACAGCGGCTGCGACGGCCCACCGCGATCGCGCGGATCGGTCGGCCGATCGGGCTTGCTCATGACGGCAGCTTGATGTCCATCGCGCTGCGCAGTCCGTCGCTCAACAGGTTGAAGCACAACGAGGTGATCAGGATCGCCACTCCCGGCAGCGCCGCCACCACCGGATTTACAAATATCGCCTGGCGCAGCGCGTTGAGCATCAGTCCCCACTCCGGATTGGGCGGGGTCACGCCGAGCCCGAGAAAGGAGAGGCCGGCTGAGATAATGATGCTGATGCTGACGAGGCTCGTCGCGTAGACCAGCATGCCGCCGAGCACATTGGGCAGGATCTGCTGGCGGATGATCGCCGGCAATGGCGCGGCACTCGCCCGCGCCGCCTCGACAAAGTCGCGGCTCTTGACCTGCGTCGCCAGGCTCTCGGTGACCCGCACGATCGGCGCGGTGAAAACGACGGTCAGCGAAAGGATCGTGTTGCCGATCCCGGCGCCGATGACGCCGCAGATGGCGATTGCGAGCAGTACCGACGGGAAAGCGTAGAAGATGTCGACGACACGCATGATCAGCATGTTGACGAGGCGGCTGCCGATGCCGGCAACAAGGCCCAATGTGCCGCCAATCAGGGTCGCCAGCAGCACCGGGGTGATGCCGCAAATCAGCGATAGCCGGCCGCCATAGACGAGGCGGGACCAGATGTCCCGCCCGGTCTCGTCAGTCCCGAGCAGGTGACCCGGCGTCCCCACGGGTTTGAGACGGCCCAGCACGCTCCCTTGCAGCGGGTCGTGGGTCGCCGCCCACGGCGCGAAAATAGCGAGCGCGATGATCAGCAGCAGCATGATCGCCACCCCAATCGTCACCCTGTCGCGGGCCAGGCGATCGGCGACCGTGGTCCAATAGCTGCGTGGCTCGGCACCTTGCGGCTCCTCGAGCGCCAATAAGGGCTGCGCGGCGGCGATCTCGACCATGGCGGTCATCGTCGCATGCGCGGGTCGATCAGGGCCTGCACCACATCGACCATCAGGTTGATCAGCACGAAGAAGGAGGCTAGCACGACGACGGTGCCCTGTAGCACCGGGATGTCCCGGCGGAAGATCGCCAGGTTCATGAACTGCCCGGAGCCCGGCCAGTTGAACACGGTCTCGACCAGGATCGAGCCGCCGACCAGGTAGCCGAGCTGCAGTCCCATGACCGCGAGCGCCGGCGGAGCTGCGTTCTTCAAAACGTGAAAGACGATCCGGCCTCGGCGCAGCCCTTTGGCCTCTAGCGCCGTTGGGAATTCCTGGCTGATGACCTCGAGCACCGTCGAGCGCACCAGCCGTCCGATGACGCCCATCGGGATCATCGATAGGGTCGCGACCGGTAGTACCAGACAGCGGAGCTCCTCCCAGCTCGTCGGCAATCCGCCGGTTCCACCCATCCCGGCGGCGGGAAGCACCGGCCAGAGCACCGCGAACACGACGACGAGGGCGATGCCGAGCCAGTAATGCGGCATGCTGAGTCCGAGGATGGCGATGACCGAGAATACCTTGTCGAGCGCCCTTCCGTGGTTGAACGCGGCGAGGGTGCCGAGCGTGGTGCCGAGCGAAAACCCGAGCAATGCCGCCGGTACCGCCAGGACGAGGGTGTTGCCGAGCGCATTCAGCAGCTCGCCGGTGACCGGCAACCCGGTAAACACCGAGGTGCCGAGATTGCCGCTCAACACCCGGCCGAGCCAGGCGAGGTATTGCACATAGAGCGGTTTATCGAAGCCGAACTCGACCTTGAGCCGCTCGACAACCTCCTTCGGAGCCTCCGGTGGCAGCAGAATGTCGAGCGGGTTGCCGGGGATCAGGTGGATCAGGCCGAAGGCGACAATCGAGACACCGAATAAAATCAGGACGGTGTGCAGCAGGCGCAGCAGGATGAACCGGGCCATGGCGATGAAGCCCGAGCAAGCGGTATGCCAACCCCGCCAGGGGTTGAACGGTTACTCTACCGTGACCCGAGTAAAGTCCTGGTACCAGCTCTGCACCGGCTGGAAGCCCTTGACCTTGGGCGACATCGCCCGCGGGTTCAGATCGTGCACGATGAAGGCCCACGCCGCCTCGTCGACGACGATGGCATGAGCCTGAGCCAGCAGCTCGATCTGCTGCTCGGAATCGAAACTTTGCTGCGCTTGCGTGAGCAGGCCCTCGACCCGCGGGTCGGCGTAATGGCCCCAGTTGATGCCGTTTGGCGAGAAGCTTGTTTTGCTGAAATAACGGAACATCGATGCCGGGTCGCTGAAGCCGAGACTGTTGTTCAGCGCGTCGACCGCGTGCGCGACCGGCGCCGAAGGTGCAGTTCGCTTGACGACGAGCATGGTTCCCCAGTCGACGACGTCGAAATCGAGCTTGAACCCGACCGGCTGGACCTGCTGCTGCAAGATCTCGTTCATCGGCAATGGCACCATCTGCCCCGAGCCTGACGTCGAGATCATAACCTTCGCCTCGAGCGGGTGGTCCGGGCCGTACCCGGCCTCGGCCAGGAGAGCCTTGGCCTTTTCCGGGTCGTGGCCGTAGCGCTGCTCCGGGTTGCCGAAGTAGGGGTTCTCCGGCGGGTAGACCCCATAGGCCGGCTTGGCCGTGCCGTTGAGAAACTTGACGAGCTCGTCGCGATCGATCGCGTAGTTCAGCGCCCTGCGCAAGCGTCGGTCGCGAAACGCTGAACCCTCGGTCAAATTGAGAATATACGGCCAGACGTGCGGGTATGGCCAAAGGCTGATCTGGAACCCGGCTGCCTTGAGTGAAGGGATCGCGTCGGGCGGCGGAACCTCGATCCAGTCGACCTGGCCCGACCGCAACGAGGCGAGCCGGGTCGTCGCCTCCGGCATTGGTATCAATACCAGCTTGGCGAGCTTCGGAATGCGGTTTTTATCCCAGTAGCTCTCGTTGCGGCTCATTTCGACGGACTGGCCCGGCACCACCTTGGTGATGCGAAACGGTCCCGTACCCGATGGCGCCTTGGCGAACTCGGGCCAGCTCCGCCCGGCCTTCTCCCAAGCGGTCGGACTGACCATCAGCATGGTCGGGACCATGTAGGGGAAGAAGCTGAACGGCGACTTCGTATAAATTGCTATCGTGTGGTCGTCGATCTTTAGATAGCGATCGAGCATATTGACGAACGACCGAACGATCGCCGAGGCCGGCGCATCGAACTGCGGCGATTTCTCGTTGTAGAAGCGGTCGAGGTTCCAGATCACCGCATCGGCGGTCAACGCCGAGCCGTCGTGGAATGTGACGCCATCGCGCAACGAAAAGACCCAACGCGTATGATCGCTCTCGTCGATCTTCCACGAGGCGGCGAGACCGGGTGTCAGCCCGGCGATCTGATCGGGCCGGGTGAAGTCCCAGTCGATCAGCCCGTCGAACGCCGGAAAGCCGAGAAAACGAAACCCCTCGCCGCCATTGTTTGGAATCCCGGTGGTGGTCGGGATGTCTGAGGCGGTCATCGCAATGCGTAGCGTCTGCCCAAAAGATGGGAGCGATGCCCCAGCGCCAAGTAGCAAGGCGGCAGCAGTGACGGCCGGGAAACGCTTGCGCAGCATGAGGGGCCTCGCGTTCAAACGTAGGGAGCGTTTTGGGGTTGGCTCCCTGGCATTTCCTGCAAGCTTCGTGCCGGCCGGCCGCGGCACGACACCGATATCTGCGCCGCGCGGCAGCATGGGCCGCTACTCGATACCGACATTCCGATCTGATTGGCTCCCCTGCTCCGACCACGATAACAGGGCGAAAAATCGATTCCGCGCCCGGAATCGCCCGGCCCATTGCCGATAAGTCCTTGTTGATCAGCAGCTTACGAGCATGTCTCCCGGCACCCTTGCAGGGGGGCTTTTAGCCCCCTGCAGGGGGCGGAATCGGGCTAACAGGGAGCGATCAGGGTGGGCGAGCGGACGACATCCAGGGCCATCCCGATCCTGCTCCTGATGATATGCTCCAACCTTGACGCCGGTATGGCGAGGCCGCGTTTGACGAAGCCGCGATTTGGCCTGCCGGCTTAATTTGGTCGAAAGCCGAAGAGCTGCGCGGCGTTCTCGCAGGTGATCTTGCGCCGGTCCTCTTCCGGCACGCCCGCGAAGATCCGGTCCAGGAACTGCTTCGACCGCGGCCAGGTCGATTCGGAGTGCGGGAAATCGCTGCCCCAGAGCATGTTGTCGACACCGATCGTGTCGCGGATCCGCACGCCGAGATCGTCTTCCATGAATTCGACGAACATGTTGCGCCGCCAATACTCGCTCGGCAGCATGCCCTCGCGCGATTTCCAGCCTTTCGTAAACACCGGCCGCTCGCGATAGGTGAAGTCCATCTGTTGCAACCAGTGCGGGATCCACATGGTCTCGTGCTCGACCGAGCCGACCTTGAGCCGCGGGTAGCGGTCGAACACGCCCGCGAACAGCATCGCGCCCAACGAATAGCGCACCCAGTAATCCGTCGTCGAGCGGCCGGCGCCGGTCATTTCGCTGGAATCGATCGTAAACTCGTTGCCGGGCACGCCATAGCGCGGGGTGCCGATATGCAATAACAGCGGAACGTTGAGATCCTGCGCGGTCCACCACAACCGCTCATAGATCGGGTGGCGATAGGGCTTATCGGGCAGCGGCGAGACCGGCATGAAGGCGCCCACCAGCCCCAGTTTTTTGCTGCGCTCGAGCTCCAGGCAGGCCTCTTCGACATCGTCGACATTGAGCATCGCGATGCCCTTTAGGCGCTCCGGATAGGGCTTGCAGAAATCCGTGATCCAGTCGTTGTAGACGCGGCAGACCTCGGTCAGCAGCTCGCTGTCCGGCACGCGGTACCAGAAGAGGCCCTGGCTCGGCTGCAGGCAGGAGCCCCATACACCGTCCTCTTCGTTCTCGGTGATCATCGAGTGTGGATCGTAGGCGCCTTTCCGCACATCCTCCCAAACACCGAGAAAATCGATTTGTGAAGGGTCCTCGAACCGCTGCCCGGCCTGCATCACCGCTCCCAAGGTGCCGACCTGGACGCCGTCCAGCATCCAGGCGTCATATTCGCGGCCGACCGGGGTCTTGTGCCGCTCTATCCGCGGCGCGCGCTCGCGGAATCTGGGCTCGATCCGAGACGTGTACATGTCCGGCGGCTCGACGATATGAGAATCTGCCGAGATCACTTTGAACGCACCCATCTTGCGACCTCCTCTCCCGCTGCGATGATTGCCCCTGCCCGCAAAACAGCCCAAGTGTCGTTATCTGGCGAATGCAAGCACCATGCCGCGAGGGAGAAAACGGATGCCCCGCGGTGCGCCTCGCCGAAAGCGCGGAGTGCCGATGCTCCAGTCTATTCATGCTCAGATCGTGAGCAGCCGGGGTCCTTCTAGCGAGCGGTCCTCTTAGACGGCGCGGCAGGCGACCAGTCAGTCCCGGCCGCTCGCGCCTGCGTTGGCCTAATTCTTGCCGTTCGCTCTTGGGCGCGCAGGGTTCAAGGAGGCCGGAGTGCCGAAGCGATTCCATCTCGCCTGGTTCACCAATTTCACGGCGGGGAGTTGGGACACGACCTTTTCCCACGGCGGCTCTCCGTGGGACGGCAAGTTCTATGTCGAGTTCGCGCAAGCAATGGAAAGGGCCTGCTTCGACTACATGATCCTTGAGGACACACTGATGGTGTCCGAAGCCTGGGCGGGTACGGCGGAAATGTCTTTGACCCAGGCGCTGCAGGTCCCCAAGCACGATCCGATACCGCTCGCGGCAATGATCGCCGCTGCCACCTCGCGGCTCGGTGTCGTCGCCACGATGTCGACGATGGCGTGGCCGCCCTTCATGCTGGCGCGGGTATCGACGACAATCGACCACATCGCCGGCGGACGGTTTGGCTGGAACATCGTGACCAGCGGCGAGGATGCCGCGGCGCAGAATTTCGGTCTCGATAAGCTGCCGCCGCGGGAGATGCGTTACGCGATGGCCGACGAATACATGGAACTGGTGTACCGGCTCTTCGACTCATGGGAGGCGGATGCGGTCGTCATGGACCGTGAGCGCGGCATCTATGCCGATTGGCGCAAGGTTCACCCGATCCATTTCGAGGGTGAGTTTTTCAAGTGCCGCGGGCCGCTCAACACCGTGCCGTCACCTCAGCGGCGTCCGACTTTCGTTCAGGCCGGCGGGTCGCCACGCGGCCGCGCCTTTGCCGCCAAACACGCCGACTCGATCATCGCAACGGCCAATCAGGTCGCCGGCATGAAGCAGTACCGCGACGATGTGCGCGCGCACGCGGTCAAGTTCGGCCGCGACCCCGACAACATCAAAGTGCTCTTCCTGGTTTATCCGTTTCTAGGCGAGACCAGCGAAGAGGCGATGGGCAAGTACCGCCGTTTGGTCACTTCGGACAACTTCGTCCATGCTGCGCTCGCGTCGGTTGGTCAGATAACCGATATTGATTTTTCGCGCTTTGATCTGGACGAGCCGCTACCACGCATCACGACCAATGGCGAGCAGGGTTCGCTCGACAAATTCGCGCAATGGGGCACTAACAAAACGTTGCGGCGGCTCGCCTCCGAGCGGTTCGACAGCGGCCTCGACCTAATCGGCACGCCGGAGGAGGTGGCCGACCGCATGGAACGGGCGGTGGAGGAAATCGGCGGCGACGGCTTCCTGATAAGCACGCCTTTCCAGCGAGTCAGCCGGCGCTACATCAACGAGGTCTGTGAAGGACTGGTGCCGGCATTGCAGCGCCGCGGTCTCGTCCGCGAAACCTATACGCGCTCGACACTGCGCGAAACATTGCGAGAGTTCTGATCGCTGCGGCGAGGGATCTAGAATGTCAAAGCAGTTTCATCTTGCCTGGTTCACCAATTTCACGGCGGGAAGCTGGGACACGACCTTCTCCCACGGCGGCTCGCCGTGGGACGGCAAATTCCATGTCGAGTTCGCGCTGGCATTGGAGCGAGCCTGCTTCGATTACATCATGCTCGAGGACACTCTGATGGTGTCCGAAGCCTATCGCGGCACTGCCGAAGCAACGCTCAAATACGGGTTGCAGGTGCCCAAGCACGATCCGATACCGCTCGCCGCAATGATCGCCGCCGCCACCTCGCGGCTCGGTGTCGTCGCCACGATGTCGACGATGGCGTGGCCGCCTTTCATGTTGGCGCGGGTGTCGACAACGCTCGACCACATCGCCGGCGGCCGCTTCGGCTGGAACATCGTGACAAGCGGCGAGGATACCGCCGCGCAGAATTTCGGCCTCGACAAGCTGCCGCCGCGCGAACTGCGCTACGCGATGGCCGACGAATATATGGAGCTGGTGTACCGGCTCTTCGATTCATGGGAGCCCGATGCGGCCGTGATGGACCGTGAGCGCGGCATCTATGCCGATTGGCGAAAGGTTCACTCGATCGACTTCGAGGGTGAGTTCTTCAAGTGTCGCGGGCCGCTCAACACCGTGCCGTCGCCGCAGCGCCGCCCTACCTTCGTCCAAGCCGGCGGGTCGCCGCGCGGCCGCGCCTTTGCCGCCAAGCACGCCGATTCGATCATAGCACCCGCCTATCAGCTGGCCGGCATGAAGGAATACCGCGATGACGTCAGAGCCCACGCGGTCAAGTTCGGCCGCAATCCCGATGACATCAAAGTGTTATTTTTAGTCTATCCGACCCTGGGGGAGACCAGCGAGGAAGCGAGAGAAAAGCATCGGCGTATGATCGCTGCGCCGACTTTTGTCGAGGCCTCGCTGGCTTCCAGCGGCACTACTTCCGACATCGATTTCTCCCAATTCGATCTCGACCAACCGGTGCCCTGTCGCCTGACGACCAATGGCGAACAGGGTTCGCTCGACAAGTTCCAGCAATGGGGAAGCGGCAAGACCTTGCGGCAGCTCGCCTCGGAGCGTTTTGACAGCGCGCTCGATCTGATCGGCGCACCCAACGAGGTGGCCGATAAAATGGCCCGGGCGATGGAGGAGGTCGGCGGCGACGGTTTCCTGATCAGCACGCCGTTCCAGCGGACCAGCCGCCGCTTCATCAACGAGATCTGCGAAGGGCTGGTGCCGGCACTGCAGCGCCGCGGCCTCGTGCGCCGAGCCTATACGCGCGCGACACTGCGTGAAACATTGCGCGAATTCTGAGCGAAGCTAACACGAAGGCGGCAGCTGACTCCGGCTTCGCCGCCAACTAGTATCTCGTTGCCAAAATCAGTGTATGGGATCGCCGCTACCTTGCGAGCCGGTGAAAAAATTGACCGCGCAGCCAATTACCTCGCCCCGCTTGGGTGGACGGCCATTTCACGGCGGTCTATGTGCGTGAAGGAACCCAGTGGAAAATCCGGCTCGTGACGGCGGTTCCGAACCTTCCACCCCAATAGCGAGCTTACAGAGAGACTAAAAAAAGGCGCGGATCTCCGCGCCTTTTCTATTATCGTGAAGACATCTACTTGTAGTAGCCGACGCCGCAGCCCAAGTCGCCGGTCACCTTGGTGACGTAGCTGATCTTCGCAACCGGTGTGGTCGAGCCCGGTTTTGGAAACATATAGGAAACTTCCGTCACCCCGTCCTTCGATCCTGCGGCGAATATTTCTTTGCCGAATTCTTTGCCGGTGGGGTCTTTGAGGGCTCTGATGTCGGTGCCGAGTAATTTTTCGGCTGCCGTACCTTTTTGCGCAACCGGGATCTTGCCGTCGCTGAGTTCGAAGCAGAATGGGTAGAGATCACCTTGCCGGAATCCGCCCTCCCCATTCGTGATCTGCTCGAACGCTTTGGTCTTGTCCGCCTTTATTGCGGTCACTGTTTTTGTGAGCATGGCCTTGGCTTCGTCGGCCGTGCCAGTTTGCTGCGCGAATGAACCGGTTGAGAGCATGAGAGCCACAGCCGATACCGCGCCGATCATGAATGCACGAAACATGGGTTTCCTCCGTTGCTGTCTTACAGCGAGTGACAGCATAGGTTTCAACCGCTCGTCAACCGTTATCTGGCATCACATCGCTATGCCAGACGAACACCCTCTAACGTTGCGGCAAGCCAACCAAGCTTCGCCCGAGGGGCGAGACTGGCCGCAAAGCGACCAAGCTCGCACTGACTTCGCTGCGATCGAGAGCAATCTGGAATTCATCATGAGCCAACTCGCCCGAGTTCCGACGCGGAAGCAGTTGGCGCGCTACTCTTTGCTGGTCATGCTCGGCACGGCTTGTCTTGTGCAGACCTTGGCTTTCCTGTTTCGATAACGTCCCGCGCGGGATTGTCCAGGCGCCGGGGTGGTCAAAGTCGATCCTCGGAAATGCCTCCTGAGCCGCTCGCCTTCCCCGCGGATCGCGCGATCCTCGGGCGTCTCTTAAACGTGGCCGAACTCTACCGTGCCTGATACCGTATTAGCCATTCCTGCGCGATCGGCTCGATTTCGCGCGCTTCTTTAGACGGACCGCGCTCGTCGATATCGATCAGTATTGTCAGGAGCGGAGCCATGCTGCCGTCTCTGCGGTCTGGGGCACTCCTTCAAGTGCGACCCCTAACAAAGATCGGGGGTCGCTGATACCAGAAAGAGCGCGCGGACGAGGATCGTGAGCTTCACCGTATCCTCCGGGATCTTTCAGATTTTGCGCGTGCTCGGCATCTGACCTTCCCCCTGGCTGTGGAAGGCCGTAAGAAGTGGTTGACCCGGTTTCAACAGGCCGATCCGCCCTTCCGATTTATGTGCAGAAATGACTCTTGCCCGAAAATTCACGCCGAATCAGGCTATTCTCGTGCAAAGCCCGCAAGCGGGGCGAGGGAGTATCGCGCGTCACTGATCTATAAATGCTCTCCTCCGCGCATTCGCCAATTCATGCAACCAGGTACTAGCTCAAGCGAGGTCGGGCAGGTCGCGGATCTCGGCGTAAGTGAAGGCGCGGATCCCATCCGGCGTGTGGTAGACGAAACGCAAATTTCGCGAGTGTTTTACGCGGGATGCCGGAGCCGGGTGATACACCACATCGCTACCCCCGTAGCCTGGGGAGATTGCTCCGACCTCGATCTCGTCGGAAACACTGATCGACAGCAGCCGCATCAGCCTTCCACCGCCGCAATCGGCGACGAACGGGACCCGGGCCAGGCGCAACAGACTCGTCGGGTCGGCGGAGGCCAGAGCCGACCGATAGAATTCCTGCTCGACGAGGTCGAGATCTGGGTCAGCCGGACGAGCTTGCAGCGTTTCGTCCGTTTTCGGGTCTTGCCATTGGGTGGCAGCACGAGAACCGGCATTGTGACCCGGGCGCCCGACCGGCGCCGCCGCCTCACGACGCGCCGAACGCTCATCGTGCTCGTGCGCGGGGTGATGCTCTTGTCGTCCGGCCCGGAAGCGCGTTTCGGATCGCATCTCAGGGGCCGACCGAAAATGGCGCGCGGTTTTGCAATGGGTTACCGTCACCCCCGCGAAAGCGGGGGTCCAGAGCCTGCCCCTGGCCCGAACAGGGGGCAACCGCTTCAGTCCGTGGTCCCCTGGATTCCCGCTTTCGCGGGAACGACGAATAAACTACTGACATTTCGTGATTCATCTCCGGTCGGACACTCAGAACACCACCGGCTTGTCGATGACAGGCTTATGCGCACCAAGCTTGCCGTTCGCCACGATCGCGCCAAGGGCGTCGACGATGACGCGGGTGGCGAAGAGGGCGGTGATGTCCGAGGTGTCGTAAGGCGGCGAGACTTCGACGATCTCCATTCCGCAAAGCCCTTCCTTCGCCACCCTCCCGACCAGCCCCAACGCCTCGCGCGGCAGGAAGCCTCCCGGTTCCGGCCATCCTGTTCCGGGGACAAAGCCGCAATCGACGGAATCGATGTCGAAGCTCATATAGACCGCGTCCGCGTCCTTCCAGGCTATCTCCAGCGCGATCTCGGCGACCTTGTCGATTCCGAGCTTCTCCACATCGGACATCGTGATGATCGTCGTGTCGCGCTCGCGCGCGACGGCTATCGCGTCCCGCGGAACCTGCCACCCGCCGATGCCGATCTGGACGAGATTGCTGGCCGGGACGTTCGGCAAATTGGTCGCGTGAAACCACGGCGTCGTGTGCATCCGCTCGTCCAGGTCTTTCTCCTGAATGTCTGCGTGGCGATCGAAATGAATGATGCCGATGCGCCGGGAGGTGCATTGCGCGATGCCGCGCATGGTTGGAAAGCCGATCGAGTGATCGCCGCCGAGAATTACCGGCAATGCCCCCTGTGAGAACACGTGGGCGACGGCCCGGCTGATCTGATCGAAGGTTTTCTCGAGATTGGCGGGGATCGTGAAGACGTCGCCGAGGTCGCACATCGTCATCTGCTCGCGCAGATCGACGCCGATTTCGAAATTATAGGGCGTGTAGAGGGCGGAAATCCGGCGGATGCCCTGTGGCCCGAAGCGAGTGCCGGGCCGAAACGTGGTGCCGCCATCGAAGGGTACGCCGAGGATAGCCGCATCGTACTTACCGACGTCGCGAACGTTCTCGACATAGGGCGCCTTGAGGAAGGTATTGATCCCAGCGTAATGCGGTAATTCACCCCGCGCGAAGGTTGAGATGCCTCGGTCTTCGATCCTGTCCGCGCCCGCCAGACCCATCCTGATCGCCCACTCCCGCTCGGCCTTCCAGGCGGTTTGCGGAAGGGCAGCCTCGCGGTGGACCGCCCGCCAACCCTGGAGGCCCTTCCTGTCGAAATCCGGATGGTGGTAGCGGCGATGGCTAGGCGAGGGATCCGCGACCCGGCGCCCTGCCGCAACCATCGACCGTCGATCGGGGTTGAATATCGATCCCATGGCGGCATTCCAATCCTGTAGCGCCGAGACAATGCGAGGAGGCGGCCTTTCGGGCAAGACCGTCTCATGGTCTCACCAGCCCGCTGAAGCCGACCCGTTCGATGTGACGAGGCAGCCGATGGGTCTGGCATGGAAATTGCTCGGCCCTATAGACGATAAATTCCGGATCAGAGGGCTCCCGATGCGCGACCCGTCGTTGCAACCGTGGATCACTCGCCGCAACGCCTTAAAGATGGCGACTGCAGCGGCAGCTTTGCCGGCGCTGATCCGCGCGGCGCCGGCGGCGGAGCCGTCGGTCATCCGGGTGGCCTTCGCCATTCAGCCGGCGACGCTCGACCCGCAAAAAATGCGAGTCGGCGGCCTCGAATACAACGCTGCGGTCTACTGCTTCAACCGGCTGACGACACAGGACGCACAGCTTCAGGTTCAGCCCGACCTGGCGACCAGCTGGGAGGCGAGCGAGGACCTGCAGACCTGGACCTTCCATCTGCGTCCGGGAGTCAAGTTCCACAACGGCAAGCCGCTCGACGCTTCGGACGTGGTCTTCACCTACAAGCGCATCCTGGATAAGGAAGTCGGCTGCGTCTTGCGCGTGAATTTCAGCATCGTCAACAACATCGAGGCCGTCGATCCGCTGACGGTCAGGTTTACGCTGTCGGTACCTTATGCCGACTTTGCCGCCGCCACCGCCGCCTATCAGGCATTGATCGTCAGCGAGAGCATGCTCGACACGCTGACCACTCATCCGATTGGCACCGGCCCGTTCCGTTTTGTCGAATACCGCCCAGGCGACCAGATGACGCTCGAGCGCAACCCCGACTATTTCGTGCCCGGCGTGCCGACGCTCGATCGCGCGATCCTGCGCGTCATCCCGGAATTTACCACCTCCGTGGCGGCCCTCGAGAGCGGCGCGGTCGATGCCGTCTTCGACCTGCCGCCGGAGCAGATCGACAAATTGAAGCGCAGCACCGTGGCGCATGTCGACGAGGTTCAGGCCGGACGGTGGCAGGGCATCATCTGGAACTGCGAGATGAAGCCGTTCGACGATCCCCGTGTGCGCCGCGCCTTCAACAAGCTGATCGACAAACCGGCCTTCACCGATATTGCGATGTTCGGCCATGCCACACCGACCTTGACGCCGATCCCCCCTTTTCACCCGTATTTTCGCAAGGACATCCCGATCGGCGGCGCCGACATCGCCGGTGCGAAAAAGCTGCTGGCCGAGGCGGGGATCCCCAACGGCTACACGATCGAGATGTACGTCCCGGGCGCCAATCCCGCGCGCGAGCGGCTGGCTACCGCGTTTCGCGACACCGCCAAGCAGGCAGGCATCAACGTCCAGCTGCGCATCGTGCCGCCGGACAAGTTCTTCGCCGAGATGGAAGGCAAGGTGCCGTTTGCGGCCGACGGTTTCTACGGCCGGGCGACACCCGATTTGATGCTCTACCCCTGGTACAACAGCACCGGCTCCTGGAACAACACATTGTGGCATTATCACAATCCCGAGGTGGACAAGGTCCTCGACGCCGCTCGGGCCACTACTTCCACGACTGAGCAGGCGAAACTTTATGGCCGGTTTCAGGAGATGGTGCTGGACGATGGCCCGGGCAGCGTCATCTTTGTGCAGAACTTTGCCTGCGGCATCAGCAACAAGCTGCAGAACGTCGCGCTCTCGCCGCTGATGTTGATCGATATAAGCAAGGCGGCGCTGACTGCCTGAGGACCGGCGGCGATGACCGCCTATGTCGTGCAGCGACTGGGCGCGGTCATGATCATCATGGTGGCGATGTCGATGTTGGTATTCCTGGCCACGCATGCCTTGCCGTCCAATGCCGCGGCCTTGATCCTCGGCCAGTATTCGACGCCGGAAACCCAGGCGGCGCTCGAACACAAGCTCGGCTTCGATCAACCCCTGTCGGTGCAGTACTGGCATTGGGCGAGCCGAATGCTGCAAGGCGACATGGGGCAATCGTTCGAGATGGAGCGGCCGGTGGCCCCGATGCTGTGGGACGCCCTTAGCCGTTCGGCGATCCTGGCGGTTTCGTCGATGGCCGTGGTTTCCACCCTCGGCCTGGCGCTCGGCACGAGCGCGGCGGTGTGGCGCGGCCGATGGCCCGATCATGTCGCCTCGATCTTCACCTATTTCGGCGTCTCGCTGCCGGAGTTCTATTGGGGTCTCGTCTTTATCCTGGTGTTCGGCAGCACGTTTCACCTGCTGCCTGCGTCCGGCTACGCTAACCTCTCCGAAGGGCTGGGCGCCTTTCTTGCTCATCTCGTGCTGCCGGTAGCGACGCTGACCCTCACCCTGCTCGCCCATGTCACGCGGCTGACGCGCTCCAGCATGGTCGAGGCGCTCGAGAGCATGTACGTCAAGGTGGCCCGCGCGCGCGGACTGCCAGAACGGCTGGTGATCCTCCGCCACGCGCTGCGTAATGCGCTGATCCCCTCGATCACCGTGCTGGCGCAGGATTTCGGCTTTCTGATCGGCGGCATCGTCGCAGTCGAGACCGTCTTTGCCTATCCCGGGCTCGGCCGCATGCTGGTCGGGGCGCTCGAGCACCAGGATTTGCCGCTGATGCAGGCGGCGATCTTGGTGCTGACCGGGGTCTACTGCCTCGCCAATCTAACAGCCGACCTGCTCTACGGCGTCGTAAACCCGCGCATCCGCTATGGCGGCTCGATTGACTGAGCTGACGGTAGCGCCGGTTATCCGCCGCCGACGTCTCCCTGCGCCACTCGTGGTCGGCGGCGCGCTCGTGCTCGCTCTGATCGCCATCGCCGCGCTGGCGCAATGGATCGCCCCCTATCCCTACGACGAGATGCATATCCGCGACCGCTTCCTGCCTCCGGACCTGCATTATCTCGCCGGCACCGACGAATACGGCCGCGACGTGTTCAGTCGCCTGTTGCTTGGATCGCAGTTGTCACTGGCGCTGGGGGTTACCGCAACCCTGATCAGCATGGGGATCGGCGTGCCGCTGGGGCTGATCGCCGGCTATCGCCGGGGCGTAACCGACGAGCTGATCACGCGCACACTCGATGTGATGATGGCGTTCCCGCCGATCATGCTGGTGCTGTTGATCCTGGCGGTGACCCCGCCCAGCCTGATGAAGACCGCGATCGCAATCGGCGTCCTGGCAGTGGCGCCGATCGCGCGCGTCACACGCAGCGTCACGCTCGACCTGATGAGCGGCGAGTTCATCGAGGCGGCGCGCGCCCGCGGCGAGCGGCTGCGCTACATGTTGATGCGAGAACTGCTGCCCAATGTCTGGCCGGTGCTGATGGTGGAGGCTAGCCTGCGCGTCGTGTTCGCAGTGCTGCTGGGCGCGGTGCTGAGCTTTCTCGGCTTCGGCGTTCAGCCGCCCGCCGCCGACTGGGGCTTGATGATCAGCAACGGGCGCGCCTTTGTCGACACCGCGCCATGGATCTCCCTGGCGCCCGGGATCGCGATGAGCATAACGGTCATCGCCATCAACCTGGTCGGCGACGGCTTGCGCGAGGTGCTCGACCCGGGGCTCCGCATTCGCTGATGAATGCGCCGCCTTCACCGCCTACCGAGCCGCTGCTCGAGATCCGCAATCTGACGATCCGCTACCGCGAGGGCGAGCGGAAGGTCACCGCCGTGCGCGACGTCAGCTTCGCGCTCGAGCCCCGTGGCTCGCTCGCCATTGTTGGCGAGTCCGGGTCCGGCAAGAGCAGTGTGGCCGGCGCCATTCTGAACTTTCTCGGCTCCGAGGCCGAGATCAGCGGCACGATCCTGTTCGAGGGCCAGGACGTCGTCGGCCTCGCGCCGGCGCAACGCCGACGCATGCTCGGCCGGCGGATCGGTGCTGTCTTTCAAGATCCGTTTACGTCGCTCAACCCGGCGCTCCGCATCGGCCGGCAGATCGCCGAGCCAATGGTGCAGCATCTCGGGCTGCCGCTGGCCGAGGCGCTCAGACGCGCCGAGACAGCGTTGCAGGAAATGGGGATCGATCGTGCTTCCGAAGTCGCACGAGCCTTTCCGCACCAGCTTTCGGGTGGGATGAAGCAGCGCGCGCTGATCGCCGCCGCGCTCGCCTGCGAACCGCCGCTGCTAATTCTCGACGAGCCGACGACCGCTCTCGACGTCACGGTCGAGGCGCAGATTCTGCGCTTACTGTCGCGCCTCAGGCGCGACAAGGGCATTACCCTCTTGTTCATCAGCCACAATCTTAGTGTCGTTCGACGGCTCTGTGACGACGTCGCGGTGATGTATGCGAGCCAACTCGTCGAGCTCGGCGACGTCCATCGCGTTCTGGAGCGGCCCGCCCATCCCTACAGCAAGGGATTGCTGGCCTCGCGGCCTCCACTCGTGGCGGCCTTGCGGGAGAGTCGCCTGGCCGCCATCGCGGGCCAGATCCCGACGACTCCAGAGCCGGACGCCGGCTGCGTGTTCGCGCCGCGCTGCCCGTTCCACGAGCCGAGATGCAGCGACGGCCCGCAGCCCATGACGATCACCCCCGACGGTCATCGGGTGCGATGCTGGAAGCCGGACGCGTTGCAGCCATGGCCGCGTCAGCAAGTCCCGGCCGCCGCTGCGCCGGCATTCCGCCGCGGCGATGCGCTGGTGAACGCGACGCAACTCAGCAAGACCTTCAACGCGAGCAGGGGTCTGTCCACTTGGCGGCTGTCGGTCGCTGGCGGCCAACCACGGTTGTACCGACAGCCGAGGCGCGCTCCGGCAGTGAATGACGTCTCGTTTTCGATCTCGCCCGGTGAGGTCTTGGGTCTGGTAGGCGAGAGCGGCTGCGGCAAATCGACCCTCGGCCGCCTGCTGCTGCAGCTGTTGCAGCAGAGCGCCGGCAGTGTCGAGTTCGATGGGGCCGATCTTGCCCGGTTGCCGGCCCAAGCGCTGAGCCCGTTCCGCAAACAGGCGCAGATCGTCTTCCAGAATGTCGGCTCGTCGCTCAATCCGCGGCTCTCTGTCGGTGAAGTATTGGAGCGGCCGCTCGTGCTCTTCAGGTTGGCGAAGCCGCGCGACCGAACCCGGCGCGTCGAGACGCTGCTCGACATGGTGCGCCTGCCGGCCGGCTATCGGAAGCGCTTCCCCCATCAGCTGAGCGGCGGCGAGCGGCAGCGGGTCGCTATTGCACGCGCGCTCGCCACCGAACCGCGCTTCATCGTCTGCGACGAGCCCGTCTCCGCGCTCGACGTGTCGGTGCAGGCGACGATTGTCAATCTGTTGGCCGACCTGCGTGACGCGTTCGGCCTGTCCTACTTGTTCATCTCGCACGACCTCGCCGTCGTCGCACAGCTCTCGGACCGGATCGCGGTGATGTATCGCGGCCGAATCTGCGAGATCGGCACCGCCGCCGATGTGTTGGCGCCGCCTCACCATCCCTACACCCGCATGTTGCTCGCTTCCGCCGATGATGATGAGGTGGTTGCGGAACCAGCGGCTGGCGGTATCGCTGCAGCGGCCTATAGCGGCTGCGTCTTCGCGGCACGCTGCCCGCACAAGCTGGGACTGCTTTGCGATACGACGCCGCCGCCGTTCAGGGCGCTCAGCCCTTCTCACGCCATCGCCTGCCATCTCGACACCCTTCCCAGCGCCGTGGTGCCGCGCGTCCTCGTTGGCCCGGCTACACTGGGAACAGGCTGACGGGAGAAGGAAGGGACGGCAGTGACAGACCACCACCGCACCGGCACAACCGGCCGCATCAACCACTATATCGTCCCTGCCAGCGCGGCGACGGTCCATTGGGGCTATTTCAGCCGGTCGCTGAAGCCGGTTCTCTCCGTCGACTCGGGGGACTTCGTCACGATCGAAACGCTGACCCACCACGCCTACGACGACCACGCGCGCATGATTGCGGGCGATCCGGGCGCGGAGAGCGTCTTTCTGTGGACAAAGGACGCCAAGAATGTCAACCGACGCGGTGCCGGGCCGATGGATGCGTCGATCCATGGGCGCGGCGCCGGCGAGGGGTTCGGCGTTCATATCTGCACCGGCCCCGTCTTTGTGCGTGACGCCCAACCGGGCGACGTGCTCGAGGTGCGGATTATCGATGTGAGGC
>Ga0209656_10000058_pt1 | contig 71914 bp, 78 predicted proteins | sample BogFormECP12_OM2_FD_188239 | JGI IMG/M metagenome (GOLD analysis project Ga0209656, IMG submission 188239) | Bog forest soil microbial communities from Calvert Island, British Columbia, Canada - ECP12_OM2 (SPAdes) (version 2) | ecosystem: Environmental > Aquatic > Freshwater > Wetlands > Bog ...
CCGCCCGACCCGATGCTCGCGTAATTGACGGTGATGCCCGCGTGCTCTTGGCTATACGCGTAGAACGCGCGCGAGAAGAACGGGTACGGGAACGTGGCGCCGGCGCCGAGGAACTGGGTGTCCGCGAGGGCGGCCACCGGGACGACAAGGCCGGCGATGACGCCGGCTGCGACGATGGATTTGAGGGTGAGAGTCTTCACTGCTTTTCGTGCGCTCCTACACGCGAAAAATCGCGCGGCCGTTAAAGTGACAAATGCACCATCCCGACCCTATCGTAGGGGCTTGAAGACGACGTTAAGACAGCCTTAAGCCCATGTTAAGGGCCCAGAACCAGAGCGAAATCGCCTGTGTCCGGGGTTAGGAAGCGGCCGTATCGCCGATCGTGCGCGAGCCAAGCGCTTCGGAATGGGCGATCGCTTGGTTGATCTCGACGACCGAGCGCTTGAGATGTTTCGGGACGCCCTCGACCATATAGACCACACGTTCGCAGATATTGGTGGCGTGATCGGCGATGCGTTCGAGGTAGAGCGCGACGAGGATGAGGTTGCTGCCGCGGCTGATCGCGCGCGGATCCTTGGCCATGAATTCGATGAGCTCTTTGAAGACGGCCCGGTAGAGCCGGTCGACTTCGTCGTCTTTCTCCGGCACCTTATGCGCGATGTCCGCGCTGTGCTGGGCGAAGGCATCCAACGATTCGCGCAGCATCTCGCGCGCCGTCGTGGCCATCAGCGGGATGTCGATGAACGGCTTGAGCTGCGGCTCGGTGGACAGGTTCTTGGTGATCTGCGCGATGTCGCAGGCGTGGTCGCCGATGCGCTCGAGGTCGATGATGATGTCGAGCATCGCCGCGATCGTGCGCAGATCCGATGCCATCGGCTGCTGCAGCGCCAATAGGTTGAGACAATTGGTCTCGATGCGCACGCACAGGTCGTCGACGATGTCATCGCCCTCGAGGATCTCGTCGGCGAGTTTGACGTCGGAACGCGTCAGCGCATCGACCGCCTTGGCGGTCGCGTCCTCCACGAGACTGCCCAGCCGCAATGTGTCCTGCTGCGTCTCGTCGAGTATCCGATGGAAATTCTCGCGGCCCAAACGCCCGCTCCCTCTAGGGTAGAAAAAGGTCCCTTAGCATTATAGGGCGATGCGGGACGTTTGTAAACTATGAAGGGCTTAAATCTTGAAACGGCAGCGCAATGTCGTGCCCACTCCCAGTTGGCTTTCCGCCACCACCGTGCCGCCGTGCGACTCGACGATATGCTTGACGATCGCGAGCCCGAGGCCAGTGCCGGTCGAGGATCGCGCGCGCGACCGATCGACGACGTAGAAGCGCTCGAAGATGTGCGGCAACGCCGATGAGGGGATACCTGGACCGTCGTCGGCGACGCTGAGCACGGCGTGTCCGTCGTCACTTCTGACCGCGACCTTCACGTGGCCGTTCGGCGGCGTGAGGCGCAGCGCGTTGTCGAGCAGATTGACGACGACCTGTACGAGCTTGGCGCGATCGCCGAGCATCACGATGGGCTCGTCCGGGGTGCGCACCTGCAGATCGATGTGCAGCTGTTTGGCGCGCAGCGCTTGCGTGGCGACGACTTCGCGGCACACCTCGCACAGATCGACGGGACTGAAGGGGACGGCAAGCGTACTGCTCTCGAGCTTGGCGAGGCCCAACAGATCTTCGACCAGCGCGATCATGCGGTCGGTCTCGCGCGCGATGTCGTTGAGGAATCCGGCTTGCGTCGTCGCGTCGACGCCGCCCTGCAGCGTCTCGACGATGATCTTCACCGAGGTCAGCGGCGTGCGCAGCTCGTGCGAGACGTTGGACACGAAGTCGCGCCGGATCGCCTCGAGCTCGCGCACCCGCGTGATGTCGTGGACGACGGCCACCGCTTCGCGGGGCGGTTCGGTGCCGCGCAACGGGCGCGTGGTCAGCTCGAGCTTGCGCTCTGTACCCGCGTTGTAGGTGAGCTCAGCGGTCTGCTCGACGCCGCCGCGCAGCGCGTTCCAAAGCCTTCGGTCCAGCTCGAAGCTGCGCACGGATTCGATCAGCGAGCGGCCCAGCGCGCGCGCGCGCGGCACGCCGAAGATCTCGGCGGCCGCCGGATTGAACACCGTGACGCGGCCATCTTCGCCGACCACGATGACGCCGACCGGCAGCGCATCGACCAGCGCATCGAAACGCTCGACGAGGGCGCTATTGCGGTCGGTGAGCGCGGAGTGCGACGAAACGCCCTCAGTCTTGCGCGGCTTGCGGAATTGGTCGAAGAGCGGCATATCCGCTCGTACGCTTGGCTAATCTTTGAACAGATACCCGCGGCTGCGGACGGTGAGGATGTATTTGGGATCGCTTGGGCTGTCCTCGATCTTCTCGCGCAGCCATCGGATGTGGACGTTCACCGTCTGCAAGTCGCCGTAGAAATCGTAGCCCCACACGCGATCGAGCATCGCTTGGCGCGTGACCACGCGGCCTTTGTTCTCGAGCAACACCTGCAGCAGGCGGAATTCTTTGGGGGCGAGCTCGACGATCGCGCCCGCCTTCGTCACTTTGTGCCGGCCGGCGTCGAGTTCGATCTCGCCGCCTTTGAGGACGCCCGTCTCGGCCGGCAATGGCGCCACTTGGAGGCGGCGCAGGTGTGCCTTGATGCGCGCGAGCAGCTCGTACACGGAGAACGGCTTGGTGATGTAGTCATCGGCGCCGATCTCGAGCGCGAGCACCTTGTCGATCTCTTGGTCTTTCGCGGTGAGCATCAGCACGGGCGTGGTCGAGCGCTTGCGGATCTCGCGGCAGACTTCGATGCCGTCAAGCTCGGGGAGCATGATGTCGAGCACGATGAGGTCCGGCTTCTCGAGCTCCGCGACCGACAACGCGCGGCGCCCGTCGCCGGCCGTGCACACCGAGTACCCGTTCTTCTCGAGATTGTAACGCAAGGTCTGCAGGATGGTCGCCTCGTCGTCGACGACGAGGATCTTTGCAGCCGGCGCCGCCTTCACGTCTGCCATGTCGTCGCGCGCCGCGTTCGCCGGGCTCCCCGTGCGTGACCTTTATGCGTCAGTACCGAGGCACGACGGCGTACGCATGGTACGCCCACGAATACCATATGCCGTAGGCGTTTGCGATGACCGACCATGCGATCAGGGCGTACGAGAACGCGAACTTGGCGCGCTCGAGGCCGCGCGCGACCAGCGGGATCATGAAGGGCGTGAAATCGAGCGAGTGGCGCATGCCGAACTGCTCGAAACCATTCACGTAGTAGAGCAGCGACGGGATCGCGGTGAGCACGACCGCCGACCACAAAAACCACGTCTCGCGGCTGCGTGCCGGCGCGAGGAACGCGAGCGCGAGCGCCGGGCTCGTGAACGTCAGCGCGACGCCGTACCCGGTCGGTTTGAGCCACGGCGGATACGGCGTGAAATCCGGCGGCAGCATGAAGAAGCTGTACAGATTGACGGCCAGAAAGTTCAAGCCGAACGGGCTGCCGGTCTTCGATCCGACCGGATCCTCGTGGAACCACGTCGTGTAGCCGATGTCGTTGAACGTGTGCCAGCGGCCGTAATTGTAGAGCGCGAAGAGGATGAAGAACGGCAGCGCGCCGAGCGCCGCCTGGGAGAGAGCGCGCAGGCGCTCGCCTTTCGGCGTTTCGAGCGCGAGCCAGACGACGAACGGGATGCCGGCGAGCGCCATCGGAAAGCGCGACAGCGCGAGACACGAGAACAGCACGCCGAGCAGCCACGGCCTGCGCCGGCCATACCACTCGGCTAGTGCGATCAACGCGAACATCGCGCCGGCGATGTGCGCGTACATCCACAACGAGCCGAACGCTGCGCACCACCAATAGACCGTGCCGAAGCCGACGAACACGGTCGTCCAGATCTGCACCTCGCGCGAGACGCGCATGCGCTCCAGCATCACCCAGCACGCGCAAACCCCGATGGCTGCTGCGATAGCGCAGACGACCGCCTGGTTCGCATCAAGCCCGAAGATCAGCACGGACGGGATGCACAGAATGGCCGGGATCGGTCCTTCGATGACGTAGTGCTGGCCGTTCCATGCCAGCGCTTCGATCGCCGGGCCGGGCCAGTCGATCCATAACCTGCCGTGCGTGAAGGCGTACGCGAGGCGGACGAAGTTGTCGTAGTACGCGTGTCCGCCGCCCGTGGAGAGCCAGAACAGCGCGAGCGCGACGACGAACACGATCGCCGCCGACCATCGCGACACGAAGGCCCTCATCCGGCCGACGCTCCCACCGGGTGCAGCACCTCTTGCGGAATCGCAGCGGGGAACGAATAGTCGCTGAACTTGATGATGTGTTTGAACTGATCCGAGCCCATCGTGCACTGCGCGGACACGCTTGACGGAAGCACGTACGGCCCGAACAGCGCGAATTCGATCTGTCCGGAGCCGTCGCAGTCGCGCGTCGTCACCGTGAACTGCTCGCGCAGCGGCACGCCGGTCCCGGGTTCGATGGCCAGCTCGGTGATCGCGAATTGGGCCGGCGCGAGCCGTTTGGCCCGATACACGTAGGCTTTGTGGCCGTTCACCAGGGCGCTGCCCGCGAACTCCACGTCGTAGCCGCTTCCCGGCACGTCGAACTGGTCGGCGAAATACGGCCAGCTGGCGCGCACGAAGGTCTGCGTCTGCGGGGGCCGCACCGGGGTATCGTTGATGGCGATCGTGTCGTTGCGCTGGTTGCCGTCTTTGTCGCGGTACACGCGGTGCACGCCGCTGACGATGCGCGTGGGACCGGTCCGCACCTCGCTGTACGTGAACACCATATTGGCGGGTTTTTGCAGCGCGCTCATGAGCGCGTGATATTGCGCGAGCGCCTTGGCGGCCGCGCCCGACGGCGACGGCGCGGCGACTGCTGCCGCGGCCGGCGCGAGCGCCCAATGCACGATGACGATCGCGAGCGCGAGACGCAGCGGCACGCGCGTGCGTGCGTCAGCCACGAACAGCTTTCTCGATCGCGCCGGGGACCGCGGCTAGCGCGGCGCCGATGCCTTGCGCATTCTTGCCCGCTCCTTGCGCCATCGCTGGACTGCCGCCGCCCTTGCCGTCGACCAACGGCAGGATCGCTGCGAGCACGTCTTTGGCGGATAGCCCTTTCTTGGTCAACGCATCGCCGGCCGCGACGACGACCGAGACTTTGCCGTTCTCGCGCGCCGCGACCACGACCAGACCATCCGGGAGCTGGGCGCGGATCGACTCCGCGAGGTCCTTGGCGCCGACGCCCGACTCTTCGTCTGCCGATACCGTCACGTAGCGCACGCCGGCGATCTCTTTCGCGTCAGCGACGTATTGCGCGGCGCGCTGCGAGGCGAGCTGGCTTTGCAAGGCTGCGACCTTGCGCTCGAGGTCGCGTTGGCGCTGCGACAGCCGCGAGACCGCTTCGGGCACCCGATCGCTCGGCGTCGAAAGCGCCGCGCCGACCTCATCCACGGTCTCGCGGACGGATTCGACATAGCGGTCCGCCGATTCGGACACGACGCCCTCGACGCGTCTGATGCCGGCCCCGATCGCCGACTCGCTGAGCAGCACGAAATGGCCGATCTCGCCGGTCGACGACACGTGGGTGCCGCCGCACAGCTCGATGCTCGGACCGAACGTCACGACGCGCACGACGTCGCCGTAGTCCTCGCCCTTCATGTAGGTCACGCCGCGGGAGAGCGCCGCTTCGAACGGTATCATCTCCTCGCCGATGCGATAGTCGGCGCGTATCAGCTCGTTGACCCTGCCGGAGATCTCGGAGCGCTGCTGGCGCGTCAGGGCGCCGACCGGCGAGTCGAAGTCGAAACGCGTGCGCTGCGGGAAGACCGCGCTGCCGCGTTGAGCGACCGCGTCGCCGAGCGCGTCCTTGAGCGCGCGTTGGAGCAGATGCGTGACCGTATGGTGGCGCCGTATCTCGCGCCGCCAGTGCGGATCGACCAGCGCGTCCACGCGATCGCCGGCCGCGAGAGCACCGGCGTTCACCACGCCCTTATGCAGGATGCGCCGGTGTGTCTTGTCCTCCCACTGCGTATCGCGCACGTCGAACGACGCGCCGCCGGCAGCGATCGCGCCGCGGTCGCCGGCCTGTCCGCCGCGCTCGGCGTAGAACGGCGTCTCATCGAGCACGATGACTCCCTCGGCGCCGGTTTCAAGCCGCTGCACGGGCGCGCCGCTCGAGTCGAACAGCGCGATGATGGTCGCCGCGTTCTCCAGACGGTCGTAGCCGACGAACTTCGATTGCGGCGCGTCGCTCGGTCCTGAGGACGCGACGCGCACCTCGCCGCGTTTAGCCAACGCGTCGGCGCGCGCGCGTTCCCGCTGCGCGGCCATGGCCGCGTGATAGCCCGCCATGTCGATCGCGATGCCCGCCTCGGCCGCGATCTCGCGCGTGAGATCGACCGGAAATCCGAACGTGTCATACAGCTCGAACGCGTCGTCGCCCGGCAATTCGCGCGCTCCTGTGGCGCGCAGCGCGTCGAGCCGTTCGGTCAGACGAGCCGAGCCGCGCGCGAGCGTCGCGCCGAACTGTTTCTCTTCCGCTTCAAGCGCGCGGCGAACTCGCTCGTCCGCGCCGGCGAGCTCGGGGTAGCCGTCGATCAACGTCGAGATCACGACCGGCGTCAGCTGAGAGAAGAAGCCGTCCGGAAAGCCGAGCAGTTTTCCGCCGCGGATCGCGCGGCGCGCGAGAAAGCGCAGCACGTAGCCGCGATCGGTGTTGCTTGGCACGACGCCGTCGGCTACCAAGAAGATGCACGCGCGCGCGTGGTCGGCGATGATGCGCTTGTGCACGCCGCGGTCCTCTTCGGACAGCCGCGATTTTCCGACCGGCGGCAGCGCCGCGATGATCGTCTGGTACAGATCCGTGTCGAAGATCGACGTCTTGCCGGCCAGGATCATGCACAGGCGCTCGAAGCCCATCCCGGTGTCGATGCACTGTTTGGGGAGCGGGTGCAGCCGCCCGTCAGAATCCCGGTCGTACTGCTGGAACACCAGGTTCCAGAACTCGATGTAACGATCGCAATCCGGACAACCGACGCCGCACGTCGGTTTAGCGCAGCCTACCTCAGGTCCGAGGTCGTAGAAGATCTCCGAACACGGGCCGCAGGGGCCGGTCGGACCCATATCCCAGAAATTGTCCTCGCGCATGCGCGTGATGCGCTCGCGCGGCAGGCCGATGTCGCGATGCCAGATATCGGCCGCTTCGTCGTCGTCGAGGTACACGGTCGCGTAGAGGCGGTCGGCCGGCAGCGCAAGCGTTTTCGTCAGGTATTCCCACGCAAATGCGATCGCTTCGCGCTTGTAGTAATCGCCGAACGAGAAGTTGCCGAGCATCTCCAGGAACGTGCCGTGCCTGCCGCTGCGCCCGACGTTGTCGATGTCGTTCTTGCCGCCCGCCACGCGCAGGCAGCGCTGGACGGTGACGACGCGCGGTGCCGGCGGCGGAGCTTCGCCCAAGAACTGCGGCACGAACGGCTCCATGCCGGCGATGGTGAACAGCGTCGTCGACAGCGCGTCGGGCACAAGGCTCGCGCCCGGCACATGACGATGGTCACGAGCGACGAAAAAGTCGACGAACGACTGACGGATCTGGGCGGATGTCATCCCGTAGGACTAGTTTGCGTGATCGGGGCGCGACTCTTCTTGGGCGAGGCCCTTCATCTTGGCGAGCGCGCGCTGTTGCAGGCGCGAGACGTGCATCTGCGAGACCTGCAGGCGCCGGGCGATGTCCGACTGCGAGGCGTTTTCGTAGAACCGCAGGTAGAGGATGACGCGCTCGCGGCGGTCGAGGCGCGCGAACGCCCGTTCCAGCAGATCGCGATCTTCGGCCAACTGCATCGCGGGGTCGGCGGCGCCCAGATAATCGCGCAGAGTCGCGCTCTTGCCTTCGCCCTCACCGGCGAGGTCGACGTCGAGCGAAAGCGGCGCATACGCCTGCCCGAGCTCGTGCGCTTCGATGACTTCTTCTTCGCCGGCCCCGAGCGCAGCGGCGAGTTCGGCGATCGTGGGCGGCCGGCCGAGCTCCACCGACATCGTGTCGACGGCGCGATTGACCGCGGCGTTGAGCTCCTGCAAGCGGCGCGGCACGCGTATGGCCCAGCCCTTGTCGCGGAAGTGGCGCTTGATCTCGCCGATGACGGTCGGCGTCGCGTACGTGGTGAACTCCAGACCGCGCTCCGGCTCGAAGCGGTCGATGGCTTTGATGAGCCCGAGCATGCCGACCTGGATCAGGTCGTCGAGCGGTTCGCCGCGATTGGCGAAACGCGACGCGAGGTAGCGCACCAGATTGAGATGCTCGATGACGAGCTGCTCCCGCACCTGCGGATCGCGCGACGCCGCGAACGACGCGAAAAGCGACCGCACGCGCTGCTTGTCGAAGCGCACGGTTTGACGGTCGGCGTTGGGAGCTCTAGGCTCCGCGCTCACGCGAGCCGGACGCAGGACGGACGTGCTTGGTCATCGTCAGGCGGGTGCCGCGCCCCGGATCGACCTCATAGGTCACGTCGTCCATCAAGGTTCTGATGAGGAACACGCCGAGTCCACCCTCTTGCGGCTCGCCGAGACGGCGCGGTGCGACGGTGGCGCCCTTGAAGCCCTTGCCTCGATCGCGGACCATCACGACGAGCTTCTCCGGATGGATCGTGCAGATGATGCGCACTTCGCCGCTGTCGTCGGCGTGCTGGATGCAGTTGGTGTATGCCTCTGCCACCGAGAGCTTGAGGTCTTCGATGTCTTCGATGGAAAACTCGAGCCGGCTGGCGATGCCGGCGACGGCGAGCCGGGCGACGCCGACCCACTCGGCCTTGCTCGGCAGCCGCAGCTCGATGGTGTTGTTCGCGAGGGCCTCGTCTGCGGGCGAGATCATAGCGCCGCGCTTGCGCTCGCTTCCGAATCGTAGATCCCGAAGATCTTCACCAGGCCGGTGATATCGAAGATCTTCTTGATCTGCGGATTGGTGCAGATGAGGTTGACCGTTCCGCTGTGCTCGCGCACGCGTTTGAGGCCGCCGATCAGCACGCCCAAGCCGGTCGAATCGATATAGCGCACGTTCTCGAGGTTGATGATGAGATCGTAGTGGCCTTGATCGATCAGCTCGCTGATCGTCTCTTTGACGCGCGGCGACGTATAGACGTCGATCTCGCCGTTGAGGTCGACGACCCGCACGCCGTTCTTGCCGGGGATCTCTTTGACGTCCACGTTGATGTCCACGCTGGACCTACCCGTTCGAAAGCTCGTCGATCTTGGATTGCGCGGCGTGCTTGGCCGCGTTGACCGCGCTGTCGGCGCGTTTGGCGGTCGATTCATACGCGACGCGCGTGCGCTTGGCCAGATCGTCCGCTTGCTTGCGCAGGTCGTCGGCCAGTTGATTGGCGAGATCGCGCAGGTCCGAGGCGAGGTCCATCGCTTTGCCGCGCGCCTCTTGCGCCTTGCCGGTGATCAATTCGCGCGTCTCTTCGCCCGTTTGCGGCGCGAGCACCAGCGCGAGCACCGCACCGGCGAACGCGCCGATCACGAGGCCCGAGAGAAAACCTACTCCTGAATTGCTGCGATCGTTGTCCATGTCGTCTCCTTCAATTCGATCCGTTGTCTTTGCCGCGCGACTTGGTGAGGAAGGCGCGCGCCCCGGCGCTGACGCCGGCGATCAGGCTCGCGATCTTCGCGACCGTCGGCGCGATGCTCGAGCTGGCCGCGTCCGTCGCCTTGTCCACCGCGCCGGCGGCGCGCTCTGCGACCGCGGTGACCCGGTCGACGCGGGCGACCATGCTGTCGACGCTGTTGGCGATGTTGCCGACCGAGTCCATCGTCTTCAAAATGGGCACGTCGAGCTGGTCGAGCTTGCCGTCCGCTTTGGCCAGCGTGGCCTGCGACTGCGTCAGCAGCATCCCCAGGCGGATGAAGACGTACAGCAGACCGCCGCCGATGGCGAGGCTCGCGATCCCGATGGCCAACCACATGAAATCTTGCGTGCTCATATGAGGACCTCAGTCATTCTCGGGCGCGTGAGGGACCTCCCCCAGGTACGAGTGCAGCCGACAGCGAGCGTAACCTCTCTATCATACCCGGGAGATGCGAAAGCAAACTCGCGATATCGGCTTTGGTCGTGCCCCGGCCGAGCGAGAAGCGGACCGTTCCCCGGGCTTGCGCAGCGTCCAATCCCGCGGCGGTAAGCACGTGCGACGGCTCGAGCGACCCCGACGTGCACGCGCTGCCCGTCGAGACCTCGAAGCCGACCACGTCCAGGGCGAGCACCATCGTCTGGCCGTCGATGCCGTCGAAGCGAAGGCTCGCGTTATTGGGCAGCCGCTCGCTGCGCGAGCCGTTGAGCGCCGATCCAGGGATGCGCGCGAGCACGCTCTCGATCAGCTCGTCGCGCAGGGCGCTGGTCGCCGCTGCGTGGCGCGCGACGCTGCGCACCGCCAGATCGAGCGCGGTCGCCAAGCCGACGACGCCGGCGACGTTCTCGGTGCCGGCGCGCCGGCCGCCTTCTTGTCCGCCGCCGTGGATCAGCGGCGCGGGGTGAACGCCGGAGCGCACGTACAGCGCGCCGACGCCCTTTGGTCCCTCGAACTTGTGCGCGGACAGCGACAGCGCGTCGACGCCGAGCGCCTTCACGTCGACGCCGATGTGCCCGACCGTCTGCACGGCGTCGGTATGGAACAGCGCGCGGCGCGCGTGCGCGATCGCGGCGAGCCGCTCGATGCGCTCGATCGTGCCGATCTCGTTGTTGGCGTGCATCACGCTCACCAACGTCGCGCCCGCGTTCGCCTCCAACGCCCCTGCGAGCGCATCCTCGGAGACGAACCCGTCGCGGTCGACCGGCAGTGTCGTCACGGTGTGGCCGCGCGCGCGTACGACGTCGGCCGCATGCAGCACGGCATGATGCTCGATGGCGCTGATGATCAGATGTCCGCGGCCGGCGCCGGCCGCCACGAGGCCGAACAGCGCAAGATTGTCGGCCTCCGAGCCGCTGCCGGTGAAGACGATCTCGGCCGGTCGCGCGCCGATCGCAGCGGCCGTGCGCTCGCGCGCCTCGTCGAGCGCGCGCCGCACCCGCTGGCCCGATGAATGCGGGCTTGACGGGTTGGCGTACTCCGCGCGCAGATACGGCAGCATCGCGTCGAGCGCCTCGGCGCGCAGCGCCGTGGTGGCGGCATTGTCGAGATAGACGGCCATGCGCGTCGTTTCGCGGCGGGGTCGGGCGAACCCCGGCGCCGAAGCCCTGTGCCCGTGACTTCTGACGACATGTCCGCGGCGGCCGGGCGTTGCCTGGTCGTCCTCCCGACCTACCAAGAGGCCGACAACATCCGCGCCACCGTGCAAGCGGTGCTCGCTGCGTCGCCGCGCTTGGATGTGTTGGTGGTAGACGACGCGTCCCCTGACGGGACCGCCGCGCTGGTCACGGCGATGCGATCGCGCGATCCGCGCATCGCGCTGGTCAGCAGGGCAGGCAAACTCGGTCTGGGCACCGCGTATATCGCCGGCTTTCAATACGGCCTCGACGCCGGCTATGCGGCGATCGCGACGATGGACGCCGACGGCTCGCACGATCCGGCGGCGCTGCCCGTCATGCTCGGGTACATCGACGCGGGCGATGCCGATCTCGTCATCGGCTCCCGCTACGTGCGCGGCGGCTCGGTCGAGAACTTCTCGATGGCGCGCAAGATGAACAGCGCGGTCGCCAATGCGATGGCGCGCATGCTGCTCGGACTACGCGTGCGCGACTGCACGTCGGGCTTTCGACTGTACTCGAGCGGGTTGCTGCGCCACATGCGCCTCGCCAAACTCAAATCCACCGGCTACTCGATGGTGCCCGAGCTGCTTTTCGAATCGGCGTCGTCCGATGCGCGCATCGTCGAGGTGCCCATCTCGTTCCGCAATCGTGAGCGCGGCGTGTCGAAGGTGACGGTGGGCGAGATCCTGAGCTGGATGCGCACCGTGGCCGCGCTGCGGCGTTAAGCGCATGACTGACGAACCGCGGCTGTTCGAGATCGCGCCGCCATCTTCGGAGAGCGGCGACGAACCGTTGCCGGCCGGTGCGCCGCTCGCCGCGCGCATGCGGCCGCGCGCGTTGGACGAGTTCGTCGGCCAGCAGCGCATCATCGGCCCGGGCACCGCGCTGCGCACCGCCGCCGAGCAACGCAAGATCCCCTCGCTCGTGCTGTGGGGCCCGCCGGGCAGCGGCAAGACGACGCTCGCGCGGCTGCTGGCAAAGGCGGTCGGCGCGCGCTTCGTCGGCCTCTCCGCCGTCACCGCGGGCGTCGCGGACCTGCGCCGCATCGTCGCCGACGCCAGGCGCGTGCGCGCGCGCGGCGGCACGATCGTCTTCATCGACGAGATCCACCGCTTCAACAAGGCGCAGCAGGACGCGATCCTGCCGTTCGTCGAGCGAGGCGACATCACGTTCATCGGCGCGACGACCGAAAATCCATCGTTCGAAGTGAACAGCGCGCTACTGTCGCGCAGCCGCGTCTTCGTCCTCGCACCGCTCGGGCCGGATGAGATCGGCACGATCGTCGATCGAGCGATCGCCGACCGCGACCGCGGACTGCCTTGCGCCGTGCGCCTCGCGCCGGAAGCGCGCGCCAAGCTTATCGCGCTCGCCGACGGCGACGCGCGCTCGGCGCTCAACGCCTTGGAGCTGGCCTCGGAGATCGCGGCCAGTCGCGGCACGCCCGCGCCGGTGATCGAGCCGCGCGACGTCGAGGAGGCGATGCAGCGGCGCGCGCTGCGTTACGATCGCGCCGGCGACGAGCACTACGATCTTATCTCGGCGTTCATCAAGTCCGTGCGCGGCAGCGACCCGGATGCCGCGGTGTATTGGCTAGCCCGCATGCTCGAGGCAGGCGAGGATCCGATGTTCATCGCCCGCCGGCTGGTCATTCTGGCAGGCGAAGATGTGGGGCTTGGCGATCCCCAGGCGCTGCCGATCGCGACCGCCGCGCACTATGCCGCGCACGCCATCGGGATGCCCGAAGCGATGTTCCCGCTCGTGGAGGCGACGCTCTATCTGGCGCGGGCGAAGAAGAGCAACTCGGGCTTGCGGGCATATGCGGCTGCGCGACAGGCGATCGAGGAGACGGGCACGCTGCCGGTGCCGCTGCACCTGCGCAACGCTGCCACCGGATTGATGAAGCAGCTCGGATACGGCAAGGACTATCAGTACGCGCACGACTTCCCCGATGCCAAGATCGAGCAGCAGCATTTGCCCGACGAGCTCAAAGACCGGACGTTCTTCGAACCCTAAACGGTATGGAGCGGGTCGAGTTTACTCGACCGTGCTAATGCGGCGTTGCGGTCGGCGGGGAAGTCGCGGTGGGCGACGGCGTGGGCGCGGGCGTGGGTGATGGCGAGGCGTACTGCGCCGGCATGGACTCGTTCTGGAACGGCGAGGGCGCTTGCGGGGAGAGATTGCCGCTGGGAGTCGGGAACGGCGTCGGCGTCGACGACGCGTTGGAGAGCGGGAAAATCGCCATGATCCCGCCCAGCATCTTGAAGTAATCGCTCTGCGTGTTGTAGGTCAATTCTGGCGTGTCGAACGTCCGGCCGTGCGGCTGCTCCGCATGCACGCCGCCGGTGACGTGCAGCAAGTGGGTCGAGTCGTTGAGGCTGATGACCTGACCGGTCATCCACTTCGTGCCCTGCGTGACCTTCGGATTGCCGGTGGCCGTGTAGGTCTTGGTGGCGCCGTCGATGCGCACGTGCGACGCGGTCAGCACCGTAGGATCTTTGTCTTGCGGCGTCTGCCGTCGCATGACGACGTTGCCGTCCAGATTGAAGAGGTTGTTCTTCGTGTTCCCGGTGGCGCGATCGGCCCGGAACGCGTCGGTCGTCGAGCGGCCCGTGACCTGAGACGGCGCCGAGATGGCCCCCGTGTCAGAATGGTAGATCACTTCGGCGGTATCCGCGCTGCGATCAGGCTGTTCCGTCGCGTGGACGCCGCCCGTCAGCTTCACGACGTGCACCACGTCGTCGAAGGTCAGCAGCGGCGCGCTCACCGTGCGCGTGGCCTGCGCGATCGTCGCGTTGCCCTCTGCGACGTAGCGCTTGTGCGCCTCGTCGATATGGATGTGGTCGGCTTTGAGCGCGGTCGGCGTCTGGTTGGCGCCGGTCGCGCGCTTGCCCGACGTGCGCACGACGGCATGGCCCGTCAGATCGTACACGCGCGTCTTCATGTTGCCGCGCACGCTATCCGCAGCGAAGTCGCCCTCGCGAGCCGACCCGCGGATCGCTCCGGGAACGGTGATCGCGCCCGTATCGACGTTGTACGTGAGCTGTTCGGTGTCGAACGTGCGATCGGGCGGCTGCTCGCCGTGCACGCCGCCGCTCAAGTGGAGATCGCCGGTCGCGTTGTCCAAGCTCAGCAGCGGCGCCGTCACCACCTGCGTGCCTTGTTCGATCTTGACGCTGCCGGTCGCTGTCACCGTCTTGGCCTGGCCGTCGTAGTGAAGGACGTCGGCGTAGAGCGCGACCGGTTCCTTCGACGGCCCGTTCGCTGCGGCGCCCGAATGGAGCACGACGTCGCCCGTCAGCGTGACCTGGCCCAGCTTGACGTTGCCGTCGGCGCGGTCGGCGCTGAAATCGCCGTTATCCGTGGTGCCGCTGACCGGCCCGGGCGCCGTGATGACACCGGAATCGTCGTGATACACCAATTGATCGGTCGCGAGCGAGCGGCCCGCTTCGGTGATGTGCACGTTGCCGCCAAGGGTGAACACATGGGCCGCGTCGTCGAGGCGCATCTGGTCGGCACTCATCGTCCTCGCGCCGACGATCGCGCTGACGTTCCCCGAGGCGATGTAGGTCTTGTTGCGCTCGTCGATGGTCGCGGTGTCGCTGTTGAGCGTGATCGGCGTGCCCGCGGACTTGCGATGGGCTTGGACATTGCCCACTAACGTGATCTCTTGGCGCTCGCGATTGCCGAACGCGCGGTCGGCGCGGAAATCGCCGTCCGGCCCCTTGCCGCTCACCCCGCCGGTGAGCACGATATCGCCCGTCTTCAGATTGTAGTTCGAATTGCGGAACTCGACCGAGAAACGCCCGATCTGCAGATCGGCGCGCGCGGCACGCGGCATCGCGCTCACGAGCAGCGCGAGCACGACGACGGCGGCGATGAGGTTGCGGGATCTCACGATGCGGCGGTCACCGACGCGATCGTCGCGTCGTCCACCGCGCCGCGGCGCACGATGCGCGCGGTCTCTCCGGTGCAATCAACGATCGTGCTTTCTTGCCGCAGTCTGGTCGGCCCTGTGATGAGCGCGAGCGTGGCGTCCGGCAATGCGCGCAGATCCGCACGCTCGCCCGTGTAGGCCTCGCCGCCTGAGACGTTCGCGGAGGTCGCGGCGAGCGGTCCAGTCGCGCGCAGGATCGCGGCGCACGCGGCGTCGTCCGGACAGCGAAGCGACAGCGTCGCGCCGCCGAGGGCGGCTGCGCTCGCCATGGCAGGCGCGCGCTCGACGATGATCGCCACCGGGCCGGGCCACAAGCGCTCGATGATCCGTCGTGCAGCGGGCTGGAGCGTGCGCGCGAACTGCGCCGCAGCTTCGGGCCACGCGAGATGCACCGCCAGCGGCTTGTCCGGCGGACGACGCTTGGCCCGGAATATCGCCTCCACGGCCGCGGTGTCGTCAGGCGCGCAGCCTATTCCATAGACGGTCTCGGTCGGGAAGATCAGCGTTCCACCGTGTGTGATGCAGGCGGCCGCCTCCGCCAGCGCGGCGGCGTCGGGCATACCCGCCGTTCGTATCACCCGCACCGAGGTATGCGCCTCGCGGCCGGAGGGCGAAACGAGCCGTTTGGAAAAGCTCTACTCATGATGTCCCGCCTTCGCAACCAGCTCTTCTATGCCGGACTCGCGGTCGTCTTCACGGCCGTCTATTCGGCGCTGGTGCCGATCGGGATCGGTCGGGAACTGCGCCGCAACGCGGGCAACCGGGTCGAACGCGCGCGCCGCCGCGTCATGCGCGCGGGCGCGAGCTTCGTGCGCCGCCTGCGCTCCGCCGCCTAGACCTCGGCCGTCGCGCGCCGCGCGCGCGCCCTATTTGATGTTTTCGAAATAGATGCCCCACGTGCGTTGCCACGTGTTGAGCAAACCTGTCTTATCCATATCTGTGATCTGATCGGCGACCCACTTGGCGAGCGCATTCTCGCCTTTCTTGGTCGCGACGCCGTAGGGTTCGCTGCTATAGCGGCCCGGCAGGATGACCGCACCCGGATCCTGCTGCGCGTACGACTTGAGGATCGAGCTGTCGGTCGAAAACGCTTGGACCCTTCCGTTCTCGAGCGCGTTGAGCACTTGTCCGTAGGTGTCGAACGCGGCGAACGTCAGCAACGTGTCCGTGCCGGCCTTGGCCATGAGCGCGCTTGCCGTGGTGGTGTCCTTGGCGATGCCGATGGGCTTGCCGCTCAGATCGGACAGGCCCTTGATGCCGGAAAGCTTGGGCACCAACAGCGCGATGCCGTCCGTGTAGTAGGGCGGGCTGAAATTGTACACGATCTGACGTTCGGGCGTGATGGTGAACGTCGCGATCACCATGTCCACGTCGCCGCTGTCGAGCATCACGCCTCGGGTGCTCGGCGTGACCGCCGTGAAATTGATCTTGTTCGGATCGCCGAGCAAGCGCTTCGCGAGCTCGTGGGCGATGTCGATCTCATAGCCCTCGTAGTGCTCGGTCTTGGGGTTGAGATAGGCGAACCCGACCACGTCGGCCTTGACGCCGACGTTGAGCGTGCCGCGCGCTTTGATCGCGGACAAGGCGTCGGCGTGCGCCGGCCGCGCCAGCGCGAGACCGAGGGCGAACGCGGCGAACGCTAAGGTCGCGAGCAGACGAGTTCTCATGGTCGCCTTCCTATTCTCACATCCGTACGTGTTGGCCGGTGCCGATGACGACGCACGACATCGGATCGTCGGCCACGATGACCGGGATGCCGGTGACCTCGCTCAGCAGCGAGTCGAGTCCGCGCAGCAGCGCGCCGCCGCCGGTGAGCACGATGCCGCGATCGATGATGTCGGCCGCAAGCTCCGGCGGCGTCTTCTCGAGCACCGCTTTCACCGCGTCGATGATCGACCCTAATGGCTCGGCCATCGCTTCGCGCGCCTCTTCCGAGGTGATGGTCACGGTCTTGGGCAGCCCATTGATCAAGTCGCGGCCGCGGATATCCATCGTCATCTCTGGATCGAGCCGGTAGGCCGACCCGATGCCGAGCTTGATGTCCTCAGCGGTGCGCTCGCCGATCATCAGATTGTAGACGCGGCGGATGTGGCGCGCGATAGCCTCATCGAGCTTGTTGCCGGCGACGCGGATCGACTGGCTGACGACGATGCCGCCCAGCGAGATCACCGCGACGTCGGTGGTGCCGCCGCCGATGTCGACCACCATGTTGCCGCTCGGCCCATCGATCGGCAGACCGGCGCCGACGGCCGCGGCCATCGGCTCTTCGATGATGTCGACGCTCTTCGCGCCGGCGAGCTTGGCCGCGTCGCGCACCGCGCGTTCCTCGACCGACGTGATCTCGGCCGGCACGCAGATGGTGACCGCCGGCTTTGGCCGCAGGAACGAGAAGAAGCCGTTGCTGCGCGTCACCTTCTTGATGAAGTAGTTGAGCATCGCCTCGGTGACTTCGAAGTCGGCGATGACTCCGTCGCGCATCGGGCGGATGGCCTGGATGTTGCTCGGCGTCTTGCCGAGCATCAGACGCGCCTCTTCGCCGACCGCCAGCGTCTTGCCGCTGCGCACGTCGCGCGCGACCACCGACGGCTCGCGCAACACGATGCCCTTGCCGCGGACGTACACCAAGACGTTGGCGGTGCCCAGATCGATTCCGATTTCCAAGATGCTTCCTTATATATCTGTAGCGGTCGAATTCATTCGACCGTCACGGTGCGAACGGCGTCACGACCCGCGGCAGCGTCTCTGTCACGGTGATGTCAGGTCTCGGCAGCACCGGCGCGAGTCCGCTGACCCGCATCGCCGACGCGCCGAGCGCGGTGAGCTTCTCCTCGATGAACTCGTAGCCGCGGTCGATGAACTCCAGGCCGCCGATCTGCGACGTCCCCTCGGCGGCGAGCGCTGCCAACACGAGCGCGCCTCCCGCTCTGATATCCGGCGCCTCGACGACGGCATCCTTGAGCTTTTCGACGCCGTTGACCACCGCGTTGCGCCCGGAGACCTTGATATCGGCCCCCATGCGCGCCAGCTCGCTGACGTAGACGAAGCGGGCGTCGAATATAGTTTCTTCGACGAGCGACGTTCCCTTTGCCAAACTCAGATATGAGACGAACGGCGCTTGCAGATCGGTCGGAAAACCCGGATAGGCCGATGTGACGACGTCGACCGGACTCCAAGCAGGAATCCCCTGCACGCGCAGGCTCACGCCCTGCGCATCGACGGTCGCGCCGGTGGCGCGCAGCTTGACCGACAGCGCGTCTAACATCGCCGGGTCGAGCCCCTGCAGCGTGACGTCGCCTCCGGTGATGGCACCCGCGATGAGATACGTGCCCGCGACCACGCGGTCGGGAATGACGGTGTGCTCGCAGCCGTGCAGCTTGCGCACGCCGTCGATCGTGATGGTCGGCGTGCCTTGCCCGTGGACGCGCGCGCCCAACGCGTTGAGGAAGTCGGCCAGGTCGACGACCTCGGGTTCTTGCGCCGCGTTCTCGATGACGGTGGTGCCACGCGCCTTGGTCGCGGCGAGCATGATGTTCTTGGTCGCTCCGACCGAGCGCTTGGCAAGCGTGATCGCGGCGCCGCTCAGGCCTTCCGCGTTCGCGATGATCGTGCCGTGTTCGAGATTGATGTCAACGCCGAGCGCTTCGAAGCCGCGAAGATGCAGATCGACGGCGCGCGGGCCGATGACGCAGCCGCCCGGCTGCGGCACTTCGGCACGGCCGAAGCGCGCGATGAGCGCGCCGGTGACGTCGAACGATGCGTTGAGTCGGCTGACGAGCGCGTAGGGTGCGCGATACGAATTGACCGACGACGTGTCGATGACCAGCGTGCCGCCGGCTTGTTCGCGTACGCGTGCGCCCAGGCTCTCGAGGATGGCAGCCATGACGTCGACGTCGGTGATGCGCGGCACGCGGTGCAAGACCACCTCGCCCTCGGCGAGGATCGCCGCGGCCATGATGGGCAGGGCTGCGTTCTTGGCGCCGGGCGCGTGCAAGACGCCTTCGAGCCGGCGACCGCCGTCGATGACGAGCCTCGTGGAGAGCCCGTCCAGCGAATCAAGCATGACGGCATCCGGCTGCGGGCTTACTCTCCGGTTCGGCCTGCGACCTCAAGCTTGGCGTGCGCCCATGCCAAAGCGGCGCGTTCCTCGGAATCATCGGGGCCTTTCTTCTGCGCAAGCGCCTCCTCGGCCCGCTTTAGCTCGGCGCGAGCGGCCTCGACGTCGACCTCATCTTTGGCGAGCGCCATGTCCGTCAGCACGATGACCCGGTCCGGCAAGACCTCCATGAATCCGCCGTTGACGGCGAATTCGACGTCGCCGGCTTTCACAAGGCCGATGCGCAGCGTGGTCAGCAGCGGCGCGTGATTCGGCAGCGCGCCCAGATCGCCGGCCGCGCCCGGCGCGATCACCAGCTCGACTTCGCCTTCGAATTTCTTCGATTTCGGCGTGACGATGAGCAGGTGCGTCGTCGCCACTGATCGCTACGCCTTCGCCGCGAGCGCGTCGGCGTTCGCCTTGGCTTCCTCGATGTTGCCGCACATGTAGAAGGCCTGCTCGGGCAGGTCGTCGAGCTTGCCGTCGACGAGCTCCTTGAAGCCCGCGATCGTCTCCTTGAGCGGCACGTACTTGCCCGGGCGCCCCGTGAACGCTTCAGCGACGAAGAACGGCTGGCTCAAGAAGCGCTGGATGCGCCGCGCGCGGCCGACGATGACCTTGTCCTCCTCGGAAAGCTCTTCGACGCCGAGGATGGCGATGATGTCCTGAAGATCTTTGTAGCGCTGCAGCGTCTCTTGCACGCGGCGCGCGACCTGATAGTGCTCCTCGCCGACGTAGCGCGGTTCGAGCAGCCGCGAGGTCGAGCCGAGCGGATCGACCGCCGGATAGATGCCTTTGTCCGAGATCGAGCGCGACAACACGGTCGTCGCGTCGAGATGCGAGAACGTCGTCGCGACGGCCGGGTCGGTGAGGTCGTCAGCCGGCACGTAGACCGCTTGCACCGACGTGATCGAACCCTTGCGCGTGGACGTGATGCGCTCTTCGAGCGCGCCCATCTCCGACGCGAGCGTCGGCTGATAGCCGACGGCGGACGGCATGCGGCCGAGCAGCGCCGACACCTCAGAACCGGCCTGCATGAAGCGGAAGATATTGTCGATGAACAGCAGCACGTCTTTGCCGGCCTCGTCGCGGAAGTACTCGGCCATCGTGACTCCGGTGAGGCCGACGCGAAGGCGCACGCCCGGGGGCTCGTCCATCTGCCCGAAGACGAGCGCGGTCTTGTCGATGACGCCCGAGTTCTTCATCTCCATCCACAGATCGTTGCCTTCGCGCGTGCGCTCGCCGATGCCGGTGAAGACCGAGAAGCCGCCATGCTCGGCGGCGATGTTGCGGATCAGCTCCTGGATGAGCACCGTCTTGCCGACGCCGGCGCCGCCGAACAATCCGACTTTGCCGCCGCGCACGTATGGCGCCAGCAGATCGATGACCTTGATGCCGGTCTCGAACATCACCGTGGTCGGATCTTGCTCGTCGACCTTGGGCGCGGGGCGATGGATGGGATAGAAGGCTTTGGCGTCGACCGGCTTGTCCGAGTCGATTGGCTTGCCCAGCACGTTGAGGATGCGGCCCAGCGTGGCTTCGCCGACGGGCACCGTGATCGGCGCACCGGTGTCGCGCACTTCTTGGCCGCGCACCATGCCGTCGGTGCCGCCCATGGCGAGCGTGCGCACCTGATTGTTGCCCAGTTCGCTTTGCACTTCGAGGGTCAGCTCGTGCTCTTTGCCATCGGCGCCCTTCAGCGTCGTGAGCAGTGCGGTGTTGATGTCCGGCAGCGTGTCGAGCGTGAACTCCACGTCGACGACGTTGCCCAGCACTTGGGTGACTTTCCCCGTACCTGGCATATCCTATCCCTTCAGCGCTTCCGCGCCGCCGACGATCTCCAATATCTCTTTGGTGATCGACGCTTGGCGCGTTTTGTTCATCTGCAATGTGATCTCGTCGATGAGTTTGCCGGCGTTGTCGGTCGCGTTGGTCATCGCGATGAGCCGCGCGGCGTATTCCGACGCCTGCGTTTCGAGCAGTGCCTGGAAGATGGTGAATTCGAGATACTTCGGCAACAGCGCGGCCAAGACCGAACGCACGTCGGGCTCGAACTCGAACGAGTTCTTCGACGGGTCGCGTTGCCCGCCGGATGCCGCGATCGGCAGCAGCTGCATGGACGTCGGGCGCTGCACCATCGTCGAGACGAAACGGCTTGAGACCAGCGTTACCGAATCCACCGCGCCGGAGATGAAGGCGTCCGAAACTTTGGCGGCGATTTCTTTGGCGCGCGCGGCAAAAGGCATGCCGCCGAGCGTCCACTCCGCGGCGACCGGATAGGGTGAGCGTCGCAGCTGAACGCGTCCCTTGGTGCCCACAAGATACAATGCCACAGGAGCGTCGCCGCGCGCGTCCGCCGTCGCCGCGCGCACCAGATTCGAATTGAACGCCCCGCACAGACCCTTGTCGGCGGTCATGAGCAGGACGGCTCGCTTCTTGACGTCGCGTGCCTCGAGCAGCGGATGGTTGAGGCCGCTGCCGCCGGCCGATGCGAGCTGCGCCAGCATCTCGCCGATCGCCGCCGCGTACGGACGCGCCGCGCGCATGTCGAGCTCGGCGCGCCGGATCTTGGCGCCCGCGATCATCTTCATGGCACGCGTGATCTGCTCGGTGTTCTTGAGCGATTTAACGCGGTCTCTGAGCTGGCGTAACGTCGGCATCAGCGCGCCGGTCGACTAAAGTCGACCGCTCCATTTCCGCACATAGGCTATGATGCCGCCTTGAAGCGCTGCTTGAACTCGACGATCGCAGCGTCGAGTTTCGTGCGCAGATCGTCCGTCAGCTCTTTGCGGTCGGCGATGAATTTCGGGATGTCCGGATGCGCCGTCTGCAAGAACTCGTAGAACTGCTTTTGGAACTCGCGCACGCGCTCGGTCGGGATGTCCGCCAGGTAGTCTTTGACCGCGACGTAGATCTGGATGACCTGTTTGTCGAGATCGAGCGGCTCGAACTGCGGCTGTTTGAGCGTCTCCGTGACCTTCTCGCCGCGCGAGAGCTGGGCTTGCGTCGCCTTGTCGAGGTCGGACGCGAGCTTCGAGAACGCCGCGAGGTCGCGGTATTGCGACAGCTCCAGGCGTAGCTGGCCGGCCACCGCTTTCATCGCCTTGGTCTGCGCGTTGCCGCCGACGCGCGATACGGACAGGCCGACGTCGACCGCCGGGCGGATGCCCTGGTAGAAGAGGTTGGTGTCGAGATAGATCTGACCGTCGGTGATCGAGATCAGATTGGTCGGGATGTACGCCGACACGTCGCCTTGCTGCGTCTCGATGACGGGGAGCGCGGTCATGGAACCGCCGCCCAGCTCGTCGGAGAGCTTGGCCGCGCGCTCGAGCAGGCGCGAGTGCAGGTAGAAGATATCGCCCGGATACGCCTCGCGGCCCGGCGGGCGGCGCAGCACCAGCGAGATCTCGCGATAGGCCTGCGCATGCTTGGAGAGATCGTCGTAGATGATGAGCACGTGCTTGCCGGCGTACATGAGCTCTTGGCCCATGGCGCAGCCGGCGTACGGCGCGATGTAGCGCAGGCTGGCGGGATCCGCGGCATTGGCCGCGACGATCGTCGTGTAATCCATGGCGCCCGCGTCGGTGAGGATCTTGTAGACCTGCGCGACCGTCGACGTCTTCTGGCCGATGGCGACATAGATGCAGATGACGTCTTTGCCCTTTTGGTTGATGATCGTATCGAGCGCGATTGCGGTCTTGCCCGTCTGGCGGTCGCCGATGATGAGCTCGCGCTGCCCCTTGCCGATCGGGATGAGGCCGTCTATGGACTTGATGCCCGTCTGCAGCGGCTCGTGCACGCCTTGGCGCTGCACGACGTTGGGCGCTTGCGTCTCGATCGGGCGGGTGCGCGTCGTGTTGACGGGTCCCTTGTCGTCGAGCGGCTGGCCGAGCGGATTGACCACGCGGCCGATGACGCCTTCGCCCACCGGCACCGATACGATGCGCTTGGTGCGGCGCACGGTATCGCCTTCTTTGATCTCGTTGTCCGAGCCCATGATCACGACGCCGACGTTGTCTTCTTCCAAGTTGAAGACGATCCCGAACAGCCCGTTGGGGAACTGCACCAGCTCGCCCGCCTGGGCGGCGCTCAGCCCATAGACGCGCGCGATCGAATCGCCCACCTCGATGACGGTTCCGACCTCGTCTTCGCGCACCGGTGTCTGCGCGCTCTTGATCTGCTGCTTGAGTATTCCGGCGATTTCGTCGGCGTTGATCATTTCAATCCCCTGTTTTTCCGTTGGTCGAGGTGGCGGGCCACGTATCCGTGGTCGCGAGCAGATGGCGGCGAAGCTCTTCGAGCTTGCCGGAAACGCTCGCGTCGACGTAGCGATCGCCGACTTGGACGATGAGGCCGCCAAGCAGCTCTGGCTGCACTTTCACTTGCGGCACGATCGTCCGCTTGTAGACATCGCTGAGCCGGCGCGTCAACGCTGCCAACTCGTCCGCCGGCAGCGGCGCCGGCATGTCGATCGTCGCGCGTTCGACCCCTGCGTGCCGGTCGAGCAGCTCGTGCATCTGCCTCGCGATGATGCGGATGAGGTTCTCACGGCGCTTGCGGGCGAGCAGGATCACGAAATTGCGCACGAGCTCGCTTGCGCCCGACAGCGTCTTCTCGAGGATCTGCTGTTTGGTGGATCGGTCGACGACCGGCGACTCGAAGAACTGCGCCAGCGCCGGATCCTCGCCCAGGGCGGCGACGAAGGCGTCGAGCTCCGCCACGGTCGCGTCGACGGCGCCGGCTTCGCTCGCCAGCGAGAACAGCGCGCTCGAGTAGCGCCGCGCGATGCTGTCCTTAAGCACGTCGCGCCTCGAGACCGCCGAGCACGCCCTGGACCAGCTCGTCTTGGCGGGCCGGCGTGAGTTCGCGGCGCGCGATCGCGCGTGCGCCTTGCGTCGCGCGCTCGACCGTTTCTTCGAGCAGCTCGCGGCGCACGCGGTAGCGCTCGCGCTCGAGCTCGCCGTTGGCGTGTGCGAGCACGCGTTGTGCGTGCTCGCGCGCTTGCGCGTTCTCTTCGTTGATGAGACGCTCGGCTTGCGCCGTGCCCACCTCGACCATGCGCACCGCGTCGACTTTCGCCTGTTCGATGGCGCGGCGGGAGGATTCAACGGCCTTCTCGGACGCGGCGCGCTGCGCCACCGCGTCCTCAACCGCCTTGTTCTGAGCCTCTTGCTGCGCGACGAGCCAACCCTTGCCGGCGCGCTGATAGATGTACGCGATCGCGGCGATCAAGAGGGCGAAGTCGATGACCTTCGCGATGAAGATCGGATCGCGGATGCTCGAGAAGTCCATCTAGGCCACCTGCTCGATGTCGAGCGCGCGCTGCGCCATCGTGCGGGCGAGCTCGTCGACGAACGGTCCCTGCTTCTCGACCGCTTGCGCGCGTTCGTCGGCGACGGTCGCGTGCGCGAGCGCGACCGTGGCGGCGGCCTCATCGGCCGCCTTGCGCTCGATCGCGTGGGTCTCGTCGGACGCCCGGGTCCCAGCAGCGCGCATCGCTTCGTCGACCGTGCGGCGCCCGCCGTCGAGGATCGTGTCCGCCTGCGCCTGCAGATCCCGCGCTTGTGCCGCAAGCGCATCGGCCTGCGCGTACTGATCGGCGATGAACCGCTGCCGCGCTTCGATCGCCCGCCGCGTCGGCGCGATGAACAGATAGTTCAACAGCACCCAGAACACGACGAAGTTCAGGATCTGGACGAGGAGCGTGCCGTCGAACGAGAGCAGCATGCGTCTGCTAGTGCGCCGCCAGCAGTGGCTTGAGCTGCGAGAACACGCCGAAGCCGCCGCCGCCGATGACCAAGAAGAAGGCGAGCGCGATCGCGATGATCGGGAACGCCTCCAGGATGCCGAAGCCGAGGAAATAAAAGAAGAAGATATTTCCGCGGGCTTCGGGCTGGCGCGCGATGGATTCGACGGCCTTGCTCCCGATGATGCCGTCGCCGATCGCGGAACCGAACGCCGCGAAGCCGACCATCAGGGCGAACGCCATGATGACCGTGGCGACCAGAATAGTGTTTTCCATGTCTGCTCCTTAGTGTTGCTCGTCAGAGGTCGGAGTGATGAGGTAGGCGATGGTGAGTAGCGTGAAGACCAGGGCCTGCAGGAATCCAATGAAGATGTTGAACGCGTAGATGAGCACGGGCGCGCCGTTCGCCAAGACCGATATAGCGCCGAGGTGCGCGGCGATCACCGCGGCGATCACCACCAGCAGGATCTCGCCCGCGAAGATATTGCCGAACAGCCGCATCGCCAGGGTGACCGGGCGTGCTAACTCGTCGATGATCATGATCGGCAGCATCGGAATCCCAAGACCGAGCGGCCGGATGACCAGATGCCCGAAATATCCGAGCCCTTTGCGGTAGACGCCGACGCCCCAGACCAAGCCAATCGCGAAGAGCGCGAGCGCGGCCGTCGTGTTGAGGTCAGCGGTCGGCGACTTGCCCACGAATGGGATGACGCCGATCTCGTTCATCACGAAGATGAACAGGAAGAGCGAGATGATGAAAGGCACGAACGGCACGCCGTTCTTGCCGAGGATCGTCTCGACTTGATTGCTCAACGCTGAGACGATGAGTTCAAGTATCGTGTAGCGTTTCGAGAGCTGCGTGACCGGATGCAAGCGCGCCAAGAGGCCGAGCGTGACGAGGACGATCGCCATGGCGAGCCATGTTATAAGCACCGTGTCGGAGTGCACGGTGTTGAAAGGAGCCGGCAAGGGGATGTGCCATAGAGGATGATCCCCGATCGTCTCGTGCATCGCGTCCTTTACACTGGAGTCGTTCCGGTCGCGCCCGTCTGCGCGGGACCGTCAACGATTCTATTCTTGTACACCCAGATGGCCACTGCCAGCGGTGCGACAAATCCGGCAAGGTACGTGAAGTAGCCGAGCCATGGACCGCGCCCGACGATGAAGAACGGGGCCGCCCCGGCGAGCAGCACGCGCAACAGCGATTCGATCGTCAAGAACGGCAGGTAGCGTTTGCCGCCTCTCGTCAGCCGGTCGAAGCTGGTGGCGATGTGGAAAAGGTAGGCCATGCCTATCAGCGTGCCCGCGAACAGCGCGATCGCCGGTAGAGGCTGATGGCTCAGGGCCAAAGCGACCGCAGCGGCAGCCCCGACCGCCAGGCTGCGCAACGCCACCGCTGCCTGAAACGTGCGGAAGCTTTCCATGGAATTTGGCTGGTTCGTGCGGCTCCGGAAACCGCCCTCCCCTTCGAACGCTCGTACGCCGATAATGACCCGTTAACGCGGCGCAGTTAGCATGAGGAAGTCTATGAGAAATGCCGCTTTCGCCATCTGCTGGCTCCTTTGTTTCGTCATGTCGGCCGTTGCGCCCGCGCGTGCGTGGGGATTGCGCGGCCACGAGATCATCGGCGATGCCGCGGTCGCGCATCTTCCCGCCGCGCTGCCCGACTGGATGCGCACCGATTCGGCGAAGGCGCAGATCGTCTACCTGCAGACCGAAGAAGACCGTCTCAAGGTCGGGCAACAGGACGAACGGGCGTGGTTTCGCGAGTGGTCGACGGACCATTACATCGATATCGGCGACGACGGGCGCATCGCCGGGGTCTTGGAGCTGGGCGCGCTTCCGCCGACGCGTGACGAATATATCGTCGCGCTCTACAGCGCGAGTCCGCCGATCGACGCATATTCCGTCGGATTCTTGCCATACGCGATCCTTGAAGGCTACGAACAAGTGCGCACCGATTTCGCGCTCGAGCGATTCGCGCAAGACGCGCTGGCCAGCGCTGAGCCGGGCGAGCGCGCGGCTGCGCAAACCGAAGTGGACCGGCGCCGCGCGCTGACCATTCATGACATCGGCATCTTCTCGCATTTCGTCGGCGACGCGACCCAGCCGCTGCATGTCTCGATCCATTACAACGGGTGGGGGAAATATCCGAACCCGAGCGGCTACACAACCGCAAGCAACACCCATGCCGAGTTTGAGGACGACTTCGTGGTCAAGTTCTTGACGCCGGCGGCCGTCACGCCGCTGGTCGGAGCGGTGCAGACCTTCCAGACCGTACCGCAACCGGAGGTCGCGGGCTACATCGCGGCGACGGCGCGCGAAGTGATCCCGTTCTACGATCTGCAAAAGCGCGGTGCGTTCGATCTAGCCGATTCGACGAGCGCCGCGCATGCGGACGGCGTGAGGTTCACGGCGTTGCGGCTCGCAGCCGCGGCGCAAATGCTAGACTCGCTCATCCTGACGGCCTACGTGACGAGCGCGACCATCAAGCCATATACGGGCCAGTAGCGCGCTACTACATCACTTGAGCGCGGCGAGCTGACGGAACATCGAGAAAAAGCCGGACACGAATCCGACCAGGATCCCGACCGGCACCGCCCATCCCCAGTGCAGATACTTGTAGGCGGCAAAACCAAGCAGCCCGCCGGCGATGACGTTGGCGATCAGCGAGAACCCGATCGCGCCGAGCGCAGAGACCGAAAGCGGCGTCTGGTCCTTCACCGCGCGGCGGACGGCAGCGTCGGCGGGCGTGACGGATCGAACTCGTCAGGCAGTGCGCCGTTGCGGTGAAACGCCCAGAGCGCGTCCGCGATGCGCCGCGCGGCTTGGCCGTCGCCGTATGGATTGGCGGCATGCGCCATGTGCGCATACGCCGCGGGATCGTCGAGCAATTCGTCGAGCGCGGCGGCGACCGCCGCTTCCTGCGTGCCGATCAGCCTCAGCGTGCCGGCTGCCACGCCTTCGGGCCGTTCGGTGACGCGGCGCAGCACGAGCACCGGCTTGCCAAGACATGGCGCTTCTTCTTGCAGTCCGCCCGAGTCGGTCGCCACGAGCGTGCAGCGTCCGATCGCGCCGACCAAGCTGCGATAGCTCATCGGCGGGACGAGGTGCACGCGCGGCTGACCGTCCAAGATGCGCCGCACCGTTTCGACGACCTCCGGGTTCTGGTGCACCGGCCAGAGTACCGACACGTCTTCGTGGCGCTTCACCACCGAGCGCAGTGCGCGGCAGATCGCTTCGAGCGGTTCGCCGAGGTTCTCGCGTCGGTGCGCTTCGACGAAGATCATCCGCTGCGTGGCGACGGCAGGCGCATCGCCTGCCGTCGTGCGTCCGTGCATCCACAGGAGGGCGTCGATCACGGTGTTGCCGGTGACCACGATGCTGTGCGGATCCTTGCCTTCGCGCAGCAGGTTCTCGCGCGCCGTCGGCGTGGGCGCGAAATGGTGGGTCGCGAGCACCCCGGTGAGGCGCCGGTTCATCTCCTCGGGGAACGGCTCGTAAATGGTGTCGGTGCGCAGGCCCGCCTCGACGTGGCCGACTGGGATCTTCTTATAATAGGAAGCGAGCGCCGCGGCGGTCGAGGTGGTGGTGTCGCCGTGGACGAGCACCGTATCGGGGCGCACGTCCCCCAGCACGGGCCCAAGGCGCTCGAGGACTCGCGTCGTCACGTCGGTGAGCGACTGGCCCTCGGTCATCACCTCGAGATCGTGTTCGGGCGCGATGCCGAACAGCGCGAGCACGTCGTCCATCATCTCGCGGTGCTGCCCGGTCGCGATGGGGACGCACTCGAAGCGCGCGTCGCGCGCGAGTTCGAGCATCACCGGCGCCATCTTCACGGCGTCGGGTCGCGTGCCGAAGACGACGGCTACCCGCAGCGGACACATCAAAAGATGTGCGGTCCTTTGGGCAGCGAGAGCACGATGGCGACCACGCCTAGGATGCCGCACACGGCGTAGATCAGCAACACCGCCTGGCGCTGCGACAGGCCTAGATCGAGCAGCTGGTGGTGCACGTGTTCGCGGTCCGCGCCCGAAAGCGGAGCGCCCTTGTGGAGGCGGCGCGCGATGACTTTGGCGGTGTCGAGGATCGGCAGCGCCAGGATGAGCAGCGGCACGACGAGCGAGATCGCGACCGCTTGTTTCTCGGTTCCCATCACGCCGACCGTGGCGAGCACGAAGCCGATGAACAGCGACCCGCCGTCGCCCATGAAGATGCGTGCCGGACTGTAGTTGAACGGCAAGAAGCCGGCCGCGGCGCCGGCGAGGGCGCACGTCGTGATCGCCACCAGATACTGCCCTTTGAGCAGCGAGATGACGGTGAGCGCGACGCACGCGATGGTGGTGTACCCGGCGACCAGGCCATCGAGCCCATCGAGGAAGTTGATCGCATTGACCATTCCGAGGTACCAGAAGAGCGAGAACGGGATCCCGAACCAGCCCAGTTCGACCAGACCGAAGTGCGGCAGGCGCAGATGGTAGATGGTGAAGCCGTAGAACAGCACCGCGACGAGCGCCACCGCGAACTGCGCGATGAACTTGTTGCGCGCGCGCATTCCCATCACGTCATCCCACAGGCCGACGCCCATCATCAGCGTGCCGCCGAACAGCAAACCGATGATCTTGGCCAGATCCGGCGTGTCGAGGTAGCGCGCGATGACGCTGTTGTTGGACAGCGCCACGTTGAGCGTGACGAACAGCGCGAGCGTGAACCCGAGATAGATCGCGATGCCGCCGAGACGCGGCGTCGGTTCGGTGTGGATGCGCCGGTCGCCGTCGGGCTCGTCGAAGTGCCCAAGCTTGATCGCCGCGCGGATCACCAGCGGCGTCACCAGCGCGCACGCCGCGAACGCGAGCACGAACGTCACCGCGCACAGCGCGTAGATGTTGATGCTGAAGCGGATCGGCGCCGCCAGCGTCACGAGAGCCGCGAGCGCCGTCATCGCGTCCGCGTCGCGAGCCGGTCGAGGCGCGTGCCGGCCTCGTTCAGGAGCGCGGCAGCCAGATCGTCGGGATAGGCGGCTTCGTACACGACGCGCGTGATGCCGGCATTGATGAGCAGCTTCGCGCACGTCAGACACGGGTGATCGGTGCAGTAGATCGTGCCGCCGGCGATCGACGTGCCATAGCGGGCGGCTTGCACCAGCGCATTCTGCTCCGCGTGCGTCGAGCGCGCGCAATGGCCGTCGCGCATGTCGCCGCCGTTCGTATGATCGCAGTGGCGCATGCCGATCGGCGCGCCGTTATAGCCGGTGGCGAGGATGCGTTTGTCTTTGACGATCACCGCGCCGACGCTGCGCCGCGAGCAGGTCGCCCGCGTCGCCACCGCGCGCGTGATCGCCATGAAATACTCGTCCCAGGACGGGCGGTCGTGGGTGGTCGGCTCGGGGATGTGCGGCAGCGTCTCTTTCACAGCGATGGCGGACTACGGCACGTCGAACTGCGCGGTCAACTCGTAGACCCGGTCGCGCAGCTGACCGACGCGCGCCCGCGGGCCGATGTCGTCCATCGCCGCGCCGATGATCGCCGCGATCTCGACCATTTGGTCTTCTCTCATGCCGCGCGTCGTGATCGCCGGCGTGCCGATGCGCACGCCGCTGGCGACGGTGGGCGGATTCTTGTCGAACGGGATGGTGTTCTTGTTGACCGTGATGCCGATCTCGTCCAGATAGACCTCGACGTCCTTGCCGGTCAACCCGCGCACCGACACGTCCACGAGCATGAGGTGGTTGTCGGTCCCGCCGGTCACGATGCGCAAGCCGTGCGTCTGCAGCGCCGCCGCCAGCGCCTTCGCGTTGCCCACCACCTGGCGCGCGTACGCGCCGAACTCGGGGCGCAGCGCCTCCCGGAACGCGACCGCCTTGGCCGCGATGATGTGCATGAGCGGGCCGCCCTGGATGCCCGGGAAGACATTCTTAGCGATGGCCTTGCCGCGCTCCGCGTCGCACATCACAGCGCCGCCGCGCGGGCCGCGCAGCGTCTTGTGCGTCGTCGTCGTGACGAAATCGGCGTGCCCGACCGGCGTCGGGTGGATGCCGGTTGCCACCAACCCGGCGACGTGCGCGATGTCGGCCATGAGCACCGCGCCGACCTCGTGCGCGATGTCGGCGAACGCCTTCCAATCCGGGATGCGCGAGTAGGCGCTCCAACCGGTGACGATCAGCTTGGGCTGATGCTCTTTGGCGAGCGCGCGGATCTCGTCGTAGTCGAACTGCTCGGTCTCGCGGCTTACCGTATAGCCGACCGAGTTGTAGAGCTTGCCGCTGAAGTTGACCTTGCTGCCATGCGTCAGATGGCCGCCGTGATCGAGCGCGGCGCCCATCACCGTGTCGCCCGGTTTGACGGCGGCGAAATAGACCGCCATGTTCGCCTGCGCGCCCGAATGCGGCTGCACGTTGGCGTACTCGACGCCGAACAGCTTCTTGAGCCGCTCGATCGCCAGCGTCTCGGCCAGGTCGACGAATTCGCAGCCGCCGTAGTAACGCTTGCCGGGGTAGCCCTCTGCGTACTTGTTGGTCATGACGCTGGCCGCGGCTTCGCGCACGGCCGCGCTGACGTAATTCTCCGAGGCGATCAGCTCCAGGTTCTTGCGCTGGCGCTCTTCTTCTTTGAGGATCGCGTCGTAGATCTCGGGGTCTTGCGTCGCGAGCACGGCGTGCTCGAGCAGGCGCGCGTTCACGTCTAGATGTGCTCCTTGCTGTCTGGATCGTATTCGTCGATCTCAGCCACACGCCGCGCATGGCGGCCACCTTCGCCCTCGGTCTGCAGCCACACGCGCAGGCACTCGACGATCATCTCCCAGCCGACCAATCGCTCCGCGAAGCAGATGATGTTGGCGTGATTGTGCTCGCGCGACAGCTGCGCGGAATAGGGTTCGGCGACCGGCGCGGCGCGCGCGCCGCGTACTTTGTTGGCGGCCATCGCGATGCCGATGCTCGAGCCGCACACCAAGACGCCGCGCTCGAACTCGCCGCTGCCGACGGCCTCGCCGACCTTGAACGCGATGAGCGGATAATCGACTGGGTCGGTGGAGTAGGTGCCGAAATCCACCACTTCGTGGCCCCACTCGCGCAGCAGTTCTGCGAGCTTCTGCTTGTACAGGAATCCCGCGTGATCGGCGCCCACGGCGATGCGGTAGACGTGCGCATTCGAATCGTTCATACGGACCTAGTCATCGTTCGCGCCTGCCGCATGCCTGGCCTTGAGCTCGGCCAAGACGCGGGGCATGCCCGCCACGAGCATGTCGCGCACCGCCCGATATTCTTCGAGGCTTCGACCGTATGGGTCGGGCACGTCGCCCAATCCGGTGAGCTCGTCGAAGCTGACGATGTGTTGGGCATCCGGCTCGTGCACGCGCAACCACGAGCGGTGTGAACCGGTGGCGGCGACGACCAGCGCGGCTTCGCGCACGTGTTCGCGGGTCGTCTGGCGAGCGCGATGGCGGCGCAGCGTCAACCCCAGCTCTTCGATGACCTGACAGGCGGTATCTTCGGCCGGCATGTCGACCAGGCCCATCGTCCCCGAACTCGCGACGCGGATGTCGAAGCCGGACTCGCGCGCTGTATGTGCCGCGATGGCCTCAGCCATAGGGCTGCGGCAGATGTTGCCGCTGCAGACGAACAGCAGCATCGGTGCGGCGCGGGGGCGCGGATCGGAGGTCGACATCTCCTCGCCGGCTTTCGACCCGAAAGGGCGCGAGTCCGTCGCGAAGAACGGCGCTCTCGATGAGACTAGCGCTCAGCTCCCGCAGTTTTGCACTTGCTTTGGACGACAAGCGCCTCACGCAGCTCGAGTGGATCGACCTGTGCGGCGCCGAGCCGGCGCTCGATGGCGTCGACATGAGCATCGAGCACTTCCCGCGCCGCGATGACGACTATCTCGCGCAGCTCAAGAAACTGTGCGTCGACCGGCGCTTGACGATCGCCGGCGTGAACACCGCGCTTGCGCTCGGCGCGGGCGAGTTCGATCCGCAGGTCGATGAGATGAAAGCGGTTTTGGACGCCGCGGCAACGCTTGGCGCGCCGTTGGTGCGCTTCTCGTGCGGCGCGGCGGCGGGTTCGCCAGGCGTCGCGTGGCGCGAACTGATCCGAGCGTTGAAATATTCGAGCGATCACGCCAAGCGCCGCAACGTGACGCTGGCGGTGACGCCTCGCGACAATACCTTGATCGCCGACGAAGCCGACATCAAGCGGGCCTTCAAGGAGTGCGACTCGGCATGGCTGCGACCAGCCGTGCCTGCGACGGTGTCCTGGGAGAGCCACGCCGGCGATGCGGTGATCATGACGGCGGGGCCGAGCGGCGATGATCTCGCCGCTGCGCTGCGCTTCCGCGGCTTCGTCAGCTTAGAAGATGAAGGCGGCTCGCTGGACGCGCTGCGTCTGCGCCGCTGGGCGCAAAGCTTCTACGCCCCCCAATAAAACGGCCCGCTGTTCGCGAGCCGTCTATGCTCTGCCCCGAAGTGCCGTTGCCCGCAAGGGATCTGAACCTGCTCTCGCAGGTGGGTGCTCACCCGGCCGGACACAGGCTTCCCTCTCGTGGAGGGCTTGCTCAAAGCGGCCCGGAGATCGGCTCCCGTTGTGATTGCGTTGGCTCAATCACAAAGCGGACTGGCGCACACCGCAGGGAGATCTCGCGCGATCGCTCGCGCGTGGCCCCACACTAGCACTTGGCGCGCGACAAAACAAGTCTTGACTTTGGCGCGGAGGTCGTTCTCGAACAGAATAGGTGCGCGCCCGCCGCGATGCGAAGAACGTGTGAAGGAGCTGCACAACGATGGTCGATCGCTACTTCGCAGAATACGCGTCGTATCACACGGACCGGCGCAATCTCATCTGCCACGAGATCGGCATCCCGCTCATCGTCTGGGCGCTGTTCTCGCTGCTCGAACTGGTCAAGATCGGCCCGATCGACCTCGGCATGGTCGTCGGTGTGCTGATCATCGCGTTTTATCTGCGTCTGGACGTGCGCCTCGCGCTCGTCGCGCTGGTCGCCTTCGCGGCGCTCTACGTCGCCGGACGCTACACGCCCTGGCCGGTCGCCGTCGGCGCGTTCGTCGTCGGCTGGATCTTCCAGTTCGTCGGCCACGGGTACGAAGGCAAGAAACCGGCATTCCTCAACAACCTGGTCCACCTGCTCGTAGGTCCGCTGTGGATCTGCTCGTTGGCGATGCCGCCTCGCGCGCGCAGGTACCAGCCGTGAGCACCGTCGTCGGTATCTTCCCCACCAGCGACACGATCTCGACGCTCGCGCACGAGATCAAGGCGCGCGGCCTCGACCCCTCGCGTCTCGTCGTGATCAGCAACGACGAACCTTCGGGGTACCTCGCGTCGATCGGGGCGCGCTTTGTCGGCGCGCTGGAGCCCGCTCGCATCTCGGGCGACGTGGACGTGGCAGTGCCCGGATTGCGGACCGGGGCGCCGTCCGATCTGAACGACCAAGAGACCTCGCCCGCGCTCGAAGCGCTCAGCGATCTTGCCGTCCCTGACGGCCGCACCGATGATTTCATGCGAGCCGTTGACGCCGGACGAAGCGTGGCCGGTTTCCCGGCCGCCGACGACGCCGACGCGTTGCGCGCGATGTTCTCGGCTGCCGGCGCCAACCCGGTCGCGGTGTTCTAAAGCCCGACCGCATGAAGGAAGGCCGGCCCCGGCTTGAGCTCGAGCCGCTCGACCTTCGATTGCGCCATCGCTTCACCATCGCGCGCGGATCGGAAGACGTCTCGCGCACGCTGATCGTGCGCCTGCTCGCGCATGGCATCGAGGCGCTGGGCGAGGTGACGCCGTCGGAACGTTACGGCGAGAGCGTCGAGCTCATCGAGAGCCAGCTGCGCGCGCTCGCGCTGCGCGACGAGGATCTGCTCGACGTCCACGCGGCGCTCGCGCGCGTGCCGGCCGGGGAACGCGGCGCGATGTGCGCGCTCGATCTCGCGCTGCACGACTACGCCGGCAAACTCCTCGGCATGCCGGCCTACGCGCTCTTCGGACTCGATCCGGCGCAGGCCAAGGCGACGTCGTTCACCATCGGCATCGCAAATATAGACGAGACGCTCGCCAAGGTGCGCGAGGCAGCACATCTGCCGATCCTCAAGGTCAAACTAGGCGCGGGCCGCGAGATCGAGACGCTCGAAGCGATCCGCGGTATCTTCCGCGGCACGATCCGCATCGACGCGAACGAGGGCTGGACCCCCGAGCAGGCGGTCGCATGCCTGCGCGAGCTTGAGCGCTTCGATCTTGAGTTCTGCGAGCAGCCGGTGCCAGCCGGACATCCTGCGCAGCTGCGCTACGTGCGCGAGCGCTCGCCGATCCCGATCTTCACCGACGAAGACTCCGTGAGCGCCGGCGACCTTCCGCGGCTGCAGGGCTGCGTCGATGGCATCAACGTCAAGCTGGTCAAGTGCGGCGGCATGCGCGCCGCGGCGCACATGATCCGCGACGCGCGCGAGCGCGGCATGAAGGTCATGATCGGCTGCATGATCGAGTCGTCGGTGCTTTCGACCGCCGCCGCGCATCTCACCCCGCTCGCCGACTACGCGGACATCGACGGTCCGCTGCTCATCGTCGACGACCCGTTCGAAGGCGTGACCTACGACGGCGCGCAGCTGCGCCTGCCTGACGCGCCTGGGCTGGGGGTCCGCGCCCGCGCGACGGCGTAGTCCGGACGCATGGCAGCGCGCCGCTACGCGATCCTGACCGAAGGCCAGCTCGTCGACCGGCGGGCGAAAACCGCGCATGGAGTCATCCAGTACGGCCGCGACGAGATCGCGGCGGTGATCGATTCCCGTTATGCGGGGCGCGACGTCGCTGATGTGCTGCCGCGCCTGCACAGATCTGCGCCGATCGTCGCGTCGCTGCGCGAGTCGCTTGCTTATCGCCCGACCTCATTGCTGCTCGGGGTGGCGAATCAAGGCGGTTTCATACCCGACGATTTTCGTCCGCACATCCTCGCGGCGATCGACGCCGGGCTTGAGATCGTCAGCGGTCTGCATCAGTTGCTGCGCGACGACGCCGAGTTCGTCGCCCGCGCGCGCCGCTCGGGCTCCAACCTGTGGGACGTGCGCGTGCCGCCTGACGACATCCCGCTGTTCTCCGGAGCGGCGTATCGCGCCGCCCAGGTGGTCGCACTTGCGGTCGGCAGCGACTGCGCCGTCGGAAAAAAATCGGTGATGATCGAGCTGGATCGAGCGGCCCGCGCCGCCGGCGACCGCAGCGAGTTCGTCGCGACCGGCCAGACCGGCACGCTGATCGCGGGCAAGGGCATCGTCGTCGATCGCGTCATCTCGGATTTCATCACCGGCGCCGCCGAGCAGCTTGTGCTGGGCGTCGCTCGGGATGCTCGCTATGCGCTGGTCGAAGGACAGGGAAGTCTGTGGCATCCCGCATATGCGCCGGTCACCGTCGGTCTACTGTACGGCTGCGCCCCCGACGTGCTCGTGATGTGCATCGACACGGAGCGCGAGGCGGTCGAGGAGTACGGCGTAACGCTCCCCGCTTTGCCTGACATGATCGCCGCGCACGAAGCGCTGCTCGCCCCCATCAAAGCGGCAAGCGTGGCGGTCGTCGCGGTCAACACCTCAAGTCTTGACGATGCGCAAGCGCGTGCGGCGATCGCGCAGGCCGAGGCGAGCTCCGGCCTGCCCGCCGACGACGTCGTGCGCTACGGCGGCGCGCGCTTGTGGAACGCGTTGCGCGACGCCGCGCAGCGTACGGGTAAGTGGCGCGCGCGCGTCGCGATGCCGTGAGAAGCGCCGGCATCGCGCTCTTCGCCATCCTCGTGCTCGGCGGATGCGGCGTATCGCACGGTCGAATGAATTCGACCGCTCCAGGGAAAGGCGCTGGGAATCCGTGGACCGTGCACGGCGTCGTGCGTTTTTCGGAACAAGAAGAGCCGAACACGCTCCTCAAGATGTTCTCGAACCAGGAATCGGCCGACGACGTCAGCGCGCTGCTCTTCGAGCCGCTCTTCCGCTTCGATGAACGAGAGCGGCCGGTGCCGGCGCTTGCGACGGCCTTCCCCAGCCTGGACAACGGCCTTGTCAGCAAGGACGGGTTGCGCATCACCTTCCGCCTGCGCCCGGACGCGGTGTGGTCAGACGGTGTGCCGGTGACGGCCGACGACGTCATCTTCACCTGGCACGCGATCGTGGATGGGAACAACCCGGTAACCCACACGGCTGGGTATGACAAGATCCGGACGATCATCGCGGACAATCCGCACCAGGTGACGATGATCTTGCGCCAGCCCTTCGCGCCGGCGGTCTACTTGTTCTCCGAAGGCGACTTTCCGCCGCTGCCCAAGCATCTGCTCGCCGGTTACCGCACGCTGAACGATATCCCGTACGACGCCGCTCCCATCGGAGACGGTCCGTTCATGCTCAAACGTTGGGAGCATGGCTCCGAGCTTGTGTTCGCCGCCAACCCCCGCTATTGGCGCGGGCGCCCGAAACTCGACGAAGTGGTCATCAAGATCATCCCGAACACCGACACCGCGATGCAGCTGCTGCGCTCGCACGAGATCGACGTCATCGACGGCGTCCAAAAGGCGCACGTCCGCGAACTTGCGGACGCCCCCGGCATCCGCGTCTACGTGCATCTCATCGCCGCCTACCGGCACCTCGATTTCAACCTCAAGAATCCGATCCTGGCCGACGCGGCGGTGCGCCGCGCGCTCGCTCGCGGCATCGACTTCGAGCGCATCATGAAGACGGTCTACGCCGGCTACGCGCGACGTGCTTCGACCGACATACCGCCGTTTTCGTGGGCGGCGAGCGATCTTGCACCCATCCCATACGACCCCGACGAAGCGAGGCGCACGCTTGACGATGCCGGTTGGCGGGTGGCGGCGGACGGCATCCGCGAAAAGGCCGGCGAACGCTTGGCGCTCTCGATCTCCAGTGCGGCGGGCAACCGCGCTGCCGAGTCCGCCGAGGCGCTGATCGCGCAGCAGCTCAAGTCTATCGGCGTCGAGCTTGCGATCAAGAACTATGCCGGGCCGCTGCTCTTCGACGAACGCGGTCCGTTGTACGGCGGCACGTACGATATGGCGTGGATCGAGAACACGGAAGGGGTCGATCCCGACGATCTCGCGGCCTGGGGCTGCGATTACTTCCCGCGTGCCGGCGCGAACACCGACTTCTACTGCGACCCGCGCGTGGACGCGCTGCTGCGCGACGCGCAGCGGCAGGCCGATCAAGACGCGCGCCGGCGCGATTACCGCCAAGCGTGGGTCATCATGCTCCGCGATGTCCCCGCGGTCATCGTCTATTGGGATAAGAGCGTCGTCGCGGCGAACTCCGATCTGCGCAACTACAAGACGTCTCCGGTCATCACGGATTTTTGGAACTGCTGGGAATGGGAAATCTAGCATATGCGGCACTGCTGGCCGCGCTGTCGACCCTTGCCGGAACCCATATCGTGAACGGCGGCGTAGCCGATCCCAACGACCGCATATGGTTCGTGGATCCCACCGCAGCCTCGGCAGCCGTAGAGCGCAGCGCGCAGGTGCCGGGCGGCTTCGTGACCGCGATCGCCTCCTGGAACGTGCAAACGCCCGGCGGCTCGAGCGTCGCCGTCGAGTTGCGCGCGCGCATCGGCGCGCGCTGGACCCGTTGGTATTCGATGGGCATGTGGAGCGCGGACTTGCAGGGCGGCAAGCGCCGCTCGGTGGACGGGCAAAAGGACGCAGACGGACGGGTGGACACCGACACGTTGACGCTTGCGGCGCGCGCCGATGCGTTCGACGTGCGCGTGACGCCGTCGGCTGGAAGCGACGGTTCGCTACCGGTCGTGCGCTTGCTCGCTGTCGCGACGTCGCTGGCGCCCGACGGCGGCGGCTCGGCCCGCCCCGCCGGCGGTCTGGTCGCAGAACTGCCCGTGCCCGAGCGCAGCCAACGCATCGCGACGTCGCCGGACGCCAAGGGCGGGGGCGGCGATTCGTGGTGCAGTCCGACCAGCGTGTCGATGGTGATGGCGTATTGGGCGCGCGTGCGCAGCCAGCCGCGATGGGATATCGATGTCGCGCAGGTGGCCGACGGCGTCTACGATCCGGTGTACGACGGCTGCGGCAACTGGCCGTTCAACGTCGCGTTCGCGTCCGAGCACGGCCTAGCCGGATTCGTACGGCAGTTCCCTTCCCTTGACGACGTCGCGCAGCTCGTCGCACGCGGCGTGCCGGTGATCGCGAGCATCGCGGTCAAGCCCGGCGAACTCGATGGCACGCCGTATCCGAAGACCGAAGGGCACCTGCTGGTCGTCCGCGGCTTCACCTCGGCCGGGGACGTCATCGTCAACGATCCGTACGCCTTGCCCGGCGCTATCCGGCGCGTCTACCGGCGCGATCAGTTCGCGCGCGTGTGGCAGGGCGGCTCGAACGGGACGGTGTACATCATCGCTCCGCCCGATATCGTCCAGATGCTGCGTTAGGGCCCGCGATGTCAACCAAAGCCGTCGGACTTTTCGCCGTCGCGACTGGCGCGTGCGCAGCCCTCATCATCTGCGCCTCGCCCGCCCGCGCCGGCGGCTATATCGCCGTGCAGTCGGAGCCGGGCGCGAACGAGATCTTCGACCGTGCGCTCACGTTCGTGCGCTCGCAGACCTATCCGCCCTACGTCTCCTCTGTCATCACGGTGGACACGCAAGCCAAAGGCCGTTGGCTCGTCGAGCAGTTCGCGTCGGTCTGCCGCTCGCGAGACGACCGGGTCGACACCACCGCGAAACCGCTGAGCTCGACCGAACAGCCGGACAATCCGTACCGCGTCACGCTCAAGGTCAAAGGTCTTCCCGTGAAGGACAGCCCCAACATCGACGAGCCGTTCGGCTTGCCGCAGATCTCGCCGCTGTACGACTTCGGCCTCGCGCGGCTCGCGCCGGCGACGTCGGCTGCGCGCGCGTACGACGTCTCGCTCTTGGGCGTCGAGTCGCTGCACGGCCGGCACGCGTATCTACTCGAGCTGACGCCGCTGCTCGATCCCAAGGCCCACCGCGTGCGCGAGATGTGGGTCGACGCCAAGACCTTCGCGGTGTTGAAACTCACCAGCGCCGGCGCGTTTCGCACCGGCCAGGCGACGACGGTGACCTGGACCGTCAGCTACACCATCAATCACGGCCGCTGGCTGATCGAAAACGAGTCGACGTCGGCGTCGCTGCTGTTAGGCGGCTACGCGCCTGTCGTCGACCCGTACGTCGCGCTGCCGGGCGCGACGCGCTATGACGGCGTGAGCTATACGTTCACCGACTTTCAGTTCTTGAAGAACGTCTCCGACCTGCTGTTCCTCGAGAGCACGCCCAGCGAGGCCACCCAGCAGTAGCGTCAGAGGGCGCACGTCGGCGGGGATATGCGGGCGCGCGCGTAGACCTCGTCAGGCACGTCTTTGATCCGTTTGAAAAGCGTCACGCTGCCGTCTTTCGCGATCGGTTGGAAGTAGCCGCCGCACACGACAGCGGCAAGGCGCGGCACGATGTTCGTCCGCCACGTGAGGCCATCGTAACTCGCGTCATACACGAAGTAGTCCGGCGTCACGTACATGCCGATCCGCGCGTTAGGATCGAGCGACAGGTGGGTGTACGCCTCGTCGAACGAGCCCACCACCGCATCGGGCGGCACTTTGGCGATGATGCGGTCCAACGACGCGTCGCGCGCGCTGCGCAGATGGTAGTAGTGCGCCCAGTGCGTCGGGCTCGCGACGATGAGGTTCAGGACGCACGCGCCCATGCAGATCTTGACGAGCAGGCGCGCCCGCGCCGCGTCGCTCGCGGCGATCCCCGCCAGTCCGACTGCGAACGCGGCCAGCACGTACGATAGCCAGACGCCGGCATAGTGCGTGCCCATCGTGTAGGTGACGGGCCAGCGCGACGAAAGCACTTCGACCAGCCCAGGAACGGCAAGCCATAGCCAGCGGGATGCGAACGGCAAGAAGAGCAACGGCACGAAGACCTCGAGCAAGAAGGTCAATCGTTCGAGCACGATCGCGGCGCCGTGCGGCAGATCAGCGTCGTGCGCGAGGTAGAAATCGGCCACGAAATACCGGCCGCCCGCATTCGGCTGTATGACGTCGAAATACAGGGCCAGCACCGCCAACGACGCGACGGCGACGGATCCGCCGAACAGCGCTCCCGCACGATCGCGTTTGCGCAGGGACAGAATCAGGTATCCGCCTCCCAGGACCGCGAGGATGAGCGCTTGATCTTCCTTGATGCACAGCGCAAGCGCGGCGAAAAGCGCGGCCCAGCCGAAACGCCTGGCGTCGACCGCCCACAGCAGCCACGCGAGCGTGGCCGGCGCCATGCCGTTCTCGTGGACCTCACCCAGCGACATGGCGACCAGCGGCGGGTACAGCAGCGTCACGCATGCGATCAGCGCCGCCAGGTGCGGATCCGTCCGCTTGCGCGCGATCAGGTAGATCGCCGGCGCGGTGAGCGCGCACGCCGCCACCTGGATCAGTTGAAGCGTCAGCGGCGAGCGCGCGAGGAAGAGCAGCGGCGCCAGCAGATAGTACACCGGCGAGAAATGGACCATGAAGTGATTGCCGTGCTCGACCTGGTTGGAGAAGCCGTGGAACGCCGACGCGATGGTCTGTGTGTACAGCCCGAGATCCGCGCCGTAGCCGTAGGTCAGGTAGCGGTCGGCCGCAAGCGCACAGCCAAGCGCCGCGAACGCCGCGACGGCCGCCCACAAGAGGCGCCTGGCGCTCGTGTCCGCGCGCAGGTCGCCAGCCACCTACGAAGAGGGTTCGCTTTGGTTCAGCGCGCGATGCGCGAGCGCCGTGCCGATGATCACCCCTGGCAGCATCTCGCAGAAGACGTCGTTCGCGCGCGTGATGCGCGCGCGCTCGTCCGCGCTCACCTCCACGCGCACCAGCGCGTCTTCGCGCAGGTTGAAGACGTACGGCAGATGGCGCGCGGCGGTGATCGCCGCGTCGTCGACCTCGCGGCATAAGGCGGCGAAGCGCGGCGTCTGCATCGCGGCCTTCATGTCGTGCCAAAAGATCTCGAGCCAGTCGGGAAACGCCGCCATGGCGCGATACTCGCCGCTCACGAACGGCGCGCCGCTGGCCGCTTTGATCTCCTCGTACACAGCGCGCACGCGCAGCGGAGCGTCGCGCTCTTCGATGATCGCCACGCTCAGGCCGCGGTAGTCGCGCGCCAGGCGCTCTTCGTCGCCGCTGAACTGATGGGTCCCGGTTCCGGCGCCGCCGACCTGGGCGCCGCTCATCGCCAGGCGGACGGCATGCGCGATGACCAGCAGCTTGGGGTCGACGTCGACGACCATGGCTGCGATCTCGCGCATGCGCACGATGTCGCCCTCGCCGACGTTGCGCGCGCGCAGCTGCGCGGCATGATCGGCAAGCGGCCAGGTCGCCGCGGCGCGCTCGGTCTGTTCGCCCAACGCGCGCGCATGGTCGACGAACGGTTTCGCGAGCACGTTCGGCCGCAGGCGCCGCCACGTGTAGTCGAGGAAGCGCGGCACGGCCGCATACGCCTGAAAGAGGCTGCTCACGACGGGCACGCGCAGGCTGGCTTTGATATCCCGGTATGCCTCGCGCACCCGTTCGTCGACGGCGTCGGGTTCGCGTACCAGCGTTATAGTCACAAATCGCTCCTCGATTCCCCCGGCCTCAAGAGGCCGGGACTACTGGGCTGGCCGGGGCTCCTGGGTTGTTCGATCTTGAGGCGCAGCTCGCGCAGCAGCTGCGGCTCGATGCTCGACGGCGCGTCGATCATAAGATCTTGGAACTTCTGGTTCTTCGGAAACGCGATGACCTCGCGGATCGACTCTGCGCCCACCATGAGCTGGATGATGCGGTCGATGCCGAGCGCCATGCCGCCGTGCGGCGGCGCGCCATACGCGAACGCCTCGAGCAAGAATCCGAAGCGGTGCGCCACCTGCTCCTCGCTGTAGCCCAGCAGTTCGAACACCTTGCGCTGCATGTTCGGATCGTGGATGCGGATCGACCCGCTGCCCAGCTCCGATCCGTTGAGGACGACGTCGTAATGCTGCGCGCGCACGTGCAGCGGATCGTCCTTGGACAGGTCTTGGCCCGGTGCCGGCGCGGTGAACGGATGGTGCATGGGGCCGATCGCCCCGGTCTGCGGATCTTTCTCGAACAGCGGGAAGTCGAGCACCCAGCAGAACACGAAGCGCGCAGGATCGCGCAGGCCGCGCTCCGTGCCGAGGTGCAATCGCAACTTGCCGGCGATCGTCTGCGCCGCCGCGCGTTCGTCCGCGACGAAGAACAGCGCGTCGCCGTCTGAGGCGGTGCCGATGGCGCGCAGCTGCGCCAGGGTCTTGTCGTCAAGGGCTGCTTTAGGCAACGAGGTCTTGACGCCGTCGGACGCAAGCGCGATCCATGCCAATCCCTTGGCTCCCCACTCGGACGCAGCCGTCTGGGCAAGCGCATCGAACTCGCGCCGCGAGCGGCTGGCGCCCCCCGGATCGACCAGCCCGATGATCGCGTCGCCCTTGGCGAGCGCCGCGGCGAAGATCTTGAACTCGGTCCCGGCAAAAGCCGGCGAGAAATCCGCCAGCTGCATCTCGAAACGCAGGTCGGGTTTGTCCGAGCCGTAGCCGGCCATGGCTTGCGCGAAGGTCAGGCGGCGGAACGGCGGCACGACGTCGGTGCCCAGCGCGCGCTCGAACATGTGCGCGAGCGTCCCCTCGATCACCCCGATGACGTCTTCTTGGGTCGGGAACGTCAGCTCGATGTCGATCTGCGAGAACTCGGGCTGGCGGTCGGCGCGGGCGTCCTCGTCGCGAAGGCAGCGCGCGATCTGGAAATAGCGATGGAATCCGCCGACCATGAGCAGCTGCTTGAACAGCTGCGGCGATTGCGGCAGCGCGTAGAACTCTCCCGGGTGCAGGCGGCTGGGCACGAGAAAATCGCGCGCCCCTTCGGGCGTCTGCTTGATCAGCAGCGGCGTCTCGATCTCGAGGAAGCCTTGCGCGTCGAGGTAGTCGCGCGCCGCTTTGACGGCGCGATGGCGCAGCGCGATGTTGCGCTGCATCTGCGGCCGGCGCAAGTCGATGTAGCGGTATTTCATGCGCAAGCTCTCGTCGACGTCGCTATCGCCGTGCAGCGGGAACGGCGGCGTCTTCGACTTGTTGAGCACTTCAAGCGTGTCGACCGCCACCTCGACCGTGCCGGTGGCGAGATTCGCGTTCTCGGTCCCGGCCGGCCGGCGCCGAACGGGTCCGATCGCGAGGATGACGTCTTCCGAACGCAGATGACCGGCGGTCTCGTACGAGGCCTTGTCGGTCGTGCGCGGATCGAAGACCACCTGGGTCATTCCGAAGCGGTCGCGCACGTCGATGAAGATCAGTCCGCCGTGATCGCGCGTGCTGTTCACCCAGCCGCGGACGCCCACGCGCGCGCCCTCGTCCACGACGCCGATTTCGCCGCAGGTGACGAATCGATATGCGCTGCTCTGACCGGCTGATGTCACGTGCGTCTGGCTCCGTCGGGCTCGCGCAACGCGCGCTTCACCCCGTTCAAGTAGTGGTATTGGTAGGCGATCTGGCGCGCTATGAAGGGCCATGTGTTCTTGCGCGGCGCCTCCTGGCCTTCAGCCGCACGCTCGATCGCACGGCGCACCGGTCCTGCCGCTTGCAGCAGCGAGTGCAAGGCGAGCGACAGCGGCGTCATCCCGAGGTTCGCCATGACCGCCACGTCGCGATGCTTGCGGTAGAAGCGCACGGTGGAGACGCCCGCCAGCTCCATCTTGCTCTTCTGCTCTTGGTAGCCGACCGGGTGCCAATGGTAGTTGATCGCGTCCGGGTCGTAGCGCAGTTCGACGCCGGCCTTTTGCAGCCGGTAGCCCAGCTCGAGATCTTCGTGGCCATAGCCCGTGAAGTCCTCATCGAAGGCGCCGACCGCGAGCAGGTCATCGCGCCGCACGGAGGCATTGCCGGTCAAGAAGTAGAGCCACGAGAGCCGGCGTTTCGACGCCGGATGGAGCGGCTTGCGGACCTCCGGATGGTCGCGCTGCGTCTGATAATCCGCAAGCGAATTCACCTGCAGCTCGCACCCGACCACGGCCACGCGATGCGCGGCGGCACCGTGATCGGCGACGTGGCGTTCCAGCAGATCGGGAGACGCGATGATGTCGGCGTCGGTGAAGAGGACGAGCGGCGCGCTAGCCGCTGCGATGCCGGCATTGCGCGCCGAGGCGCGGCCGGCGTAGTCGCCCGGAAGATGGCGCAGCGCCGGTGCGCCTGCCGCTTGTGCGAGGCGCGCGATGAGCTCCGCCGTGCCGTCGGCGCTCCGCGAATCAGCGACGATGATCTCATACTCGCGCGCGGGCAGCGTTTGGCCCAGCAGCGAGGGCAACACTTCCCGCAACGTGTCGACGCGGTTGTAGGTCGGGACGACGACCGAGAGCTTCATATCCTGGATCGGATCGCTGGGCTGGGCCGGCACAGCAGCGCGCGCACGCCGGAAAGCACGTCGTCGATGATCGGCGTCATCTCGGCGCCGAGCGGCGGCTTGCACAGCACGACCGACGGCACGCGCCACGGACTCCATTCCTGCGAGCTCAGCCGGAAGTAGCGCCGCTCGTACACGCCGACCACGGGCACGCCTTGCGCGGCCGCGACATGCACGGCGCCGCAATCCACGGTGATGAGCACCGCGCATCTGCCGATGGAGGCCGCCCATTCCAACGCGGGCGCCTCACCGGACCACACGACGTTGGGCGCGACGACCGCTTCGCGCAGACGCCCCGCGGCATCGCGCACGTCGGTTCCGTAGGTCACGAGCACGTCCTTGTGCTCGGCGGCGAGCCGCTCGATCAGCGTGCGCGTCGCGCCCGCACCGAAGTCGTTTTCGAACCAGCGAGGCGCGAGGTTCACGCCGATGGCGCCCGCGGGCACGAGGGCGGCTGCGACAGTTCGTGCCTCGTCGCCGACGTCGAGCACGAGCGCATCGGTGAGCATGTCGCCTCCCGCAAGCCGTACGAGCGCGAGCACCTGATGCACCTCGTGCGCGACCGGGCGGTCCGGATAGCGATCGGCGAGATCCGGGTCGGCTTCCGAGATCGCGTGCTGCGTGAGCATGAAGCGCGCGGCGAACCGGGAGAGGTAGCGGCGGCGATAGACGTAGCCGAGGCGCCGCGGGGCATGCGACCAGAGCGCCAGGCGATAGTCCGGCGTGCGCGGAGCGAGCGCGACCGCGACATCTGCGTCGCGTCCGAGACCCGCGGCGAGCACGCTTGCCTCGGCGCGGGAAGCCGATCGCGGCAGCACGTGGAGCGCGTCGACGTCAGGATTGTAGCGCACGATCGGCTCGTTGTAGTCTGAGACCAAGAGATCGATATGGGCGTCCGGCCACGAACGCCGGAACGACGCGATCGCCGGCGTGGAGAGCACGAGGTCCCCGAGCCTGTCGGTGCGGATGAGCAGGATGCGGCGATATGCGGGCAGCGGCGCCTACCGTTTCACGTCGCGCGCCGCGCGCGCGCGCCGCAATTCGTCGTAGTACTCCGCGCGCGCCAGCCGCGTAGCGGCCCAGCGGCGCAGCCCCATCGGCAAGCCGTCTTCGCCTGACCGTGGGGCGGCAAGACGCTCCAGCACGCGCGGCCAGCCGAGCGAATCGGCGACCCCGCTCCACCACAACAGCGGAGCGACTTGGCCGGTCGCAAGCGCGACGCGCCAGTGCGGATGTTTGTCGATGAACTGCACCGCGGTGCGTGCCTGAGCGCGCGCCTGTCGCCTCATCCCTGAAAATGCGCTTGGCGGCGCGGGCGGCTTATAATGGTAGACGAGCGCGTCCTTGGCAAGGATCGACGGCACGCCCATATGGCGCAGGCGCAGGCCGACGTCCAGATCCTCCCAGCCGTACTCGCGGAAGCTCTCGTCAAAGGCGCCGGCTTCTGTGAGCAGCGCGAGCGGCACGGAGACGTTGGTTGTCCAAAAGTACGCGCCGGAGTAATTGCGCCACGAGTATCGGGCGGGCGGCAGTTCGTCGAACGAGGCCACGTTGATGACGCCGCCGCGGCAGATCGCACGCGGGTGCGCGCGATGACAGCGGATGTGCGCGCGCAGCAGGCCCGGCGTGGCCAGCACGTCGTCGTCCATGAACATGATGAGTTCGCCGCGCGCGCGCGCGATGCCCGCGTTGCGCCCGGCGGCCAAGCCGGCGTTGCGCTGGCGCACGACGGTTAGCGCGCACGTCGGACGCAGGCCGGCGATGACGTCTTCGTAGGTGCCGTCGGTCGAGCCGTCGTCGACGAGCACGATCTCGTACTGCGAATGGTCCAGATCTTGCTCGAACAGCGCTTGCATCACGCGCCCGAGAAGCGCGCGCCGGTTGTACGTGCTCATCTGGACGGTGATGATCGGAGCGGTCATGCGACGCTCGCAGTCATCTGCGCCGCGGCACGAGCCGCGGCCACGATCGCGGCGGGATCGAGCGCGCGATAGCAATCGAACGACTTGCAGGTCTCTTTGCGGCACCAGGGCGGACACGGGTACGATGGCCCGACGATGACCACGCGGTCGCCGAGCGGCCGCCAGCGTTGCGGCAGATCGGTGCGCAGCGCGAATATGCCCACGGTCGGTGCGCCGACCGCAGCGGCGATGTGCATCGGTCCGGAGTCCAACGCCACGACCACCTCAGCGCGCGCGAACAGTGCGGCAAGCCCGCGCAGGGTGGTCTCGCCGGCGATGACGGCGTGCGCCGCACGCATGCCGGCGCCGATGCGGGCGATCACCGGCGCTTCATCGGCGCTCCCGGTCAGCAGCACCGGCGCTTCGAATGCGTCGCCCAGCGCGTCGCCGATAGCCGCGAAGCGCTCGACCGGCCACTGCACTGCGGCAAGGCGCATGCCGCGCGCGGCGTGCCAGACCACGAAACGTCCGGCCGGCGCCACGCGCTGGATGAGGGCGTCCGCCTGCGCGCGGTCGTCCGCGCCGATCGGGATGACGATGCGATAGTCTTGCGACACTGGCGCAGCGCCGAGAGCGCGCGCGTAATCCATCTGCACGTCGCTCCAGTGGCTTGTGCGATCGCCGCGTTCGGTGCGCACCGGAACGCGGATCGTGTAGCGCCACGAGTACAGCCGGCGCGACTGGCCGACGCGTATCGGAATGCCGGCGCGATACACGATAGCCGCGACGCGCGCGGTGGACCAGAAGACCACGGCGTGAGTGCAGTTGCGCTGTTTGATGCGCGCGGCGGCCTCATCGACCGACTCGCGCCCGTCGTCGACCAGGACGGCTTCGACCGCCGGGTGGCCTTCCAGCAGCGGCGCCGATGCGGGCGACGCGAGCACGTACAGCTTGCGTCCGAAGCGGCGCGCGAGCGCCTGCATCGCCGGCGTCGCCGCCAGCAAGTCGCCGCTGCCGCCGCCCGTGCACACCGCCAGCACGCGAGGTTCGGTCGTCAGCGTCATGGCCGGACGTCGAGCGCACGCAGCTCGATGATCTGCGCGCCCAGCTGCTCGCCGAGGCGCTGCGGCACGCCCGGACCGAGCAGCGGTTTAACGATGCAGCGCGCCGGGGCTGCCCACGGTCGCCACTGGCGCGAGAGCTGATCGAATCTCGTTTGGAGGAAGAGGTCGATCACCGGAACTCCGAGCATGCCGGCTGCGTGCGCAGCGCCGGTATCCGGCGTCACGAGCGCTGCGAGCGAGTCGATGGCGCGCAGCCACTGCGGCACGCCGGCGGGTGGTGACAGATGCGCGCACGCGCGCACGTCGCTTTCCAAATGTTCCATCAAGGCCGACGCCAGGCCCTGGTCGCGAGGTGCGGCGAGGAGCGTCAAATCATGCAAGCCTGAAGCCTTTAGGGTAGCGCCGCAGAGCTGCGCAAGCGCTGCAGGACCCCATCCGTCGACCGTGAGTTTCGCTGCGACCTGGAACCCGAGCGCGCCGGTGCGCGTTGCCGAGGTCGCGCAACCCGCGAGCCAGCTGCGCAGCGCGATGATGTCGCGCGGCGCCGGCTGCTGGGCGCCGAACGGCAGCGCGAGCCGATACAGCGTTTCGACTTCGTGCTCGGGTCGCGACGTCCACGCCGCGGGCCGGTAGACGCGATCGGTCAATCGGACGAACTGCCACAGCGACTTGAACGGTTTTTCGAGGCGATGCCAGAAGCCGGAGCGCCGGCTCGCGCCTGACGCGCGCGCGAGCTCGTACCCTGCGACCTCCTCGGTCGCCACGAGCGCATGCGTATAAGCGGCGCGTCGCAGCTCGGAGCCGAGCGCCGCGACAGACGTGCCGCCTCCGAAGACGTGCACCGTCACGCGCGGCGAAAACGCCTGTGCATTCGCCGGCGAGCACACCGCGCCGAAACCGGCACCGGGATACGCTTGTCGCAAACCTTCCAGCACCGGCACGCATGCGAGCGCGTCGCCGAGTCCGTCGAGCCGGACGAGAAGGAAGCGCGGGCCGTCAGCCATCGGCGCGCCGCAGCGCCGCACGCAGTGCGTCGATGTACGCCGCGTCCGCCAGTGCGTCGGCTGCGATCGCGCGCGCGCCTGAAAGGCGGTCTTCGCCGGCGCCGGCGATACGCGCATACAGGCGTCGCAACGGCGGCGCACCGACCAGCGCGGCGCGCGCGAAGTTCGCCGCATACGCTCCGGTCGCGAGCTTGACCGGCCACGTCGGAGCCTTGCGCACGAAGCGCGCCGCCATTTCTCCTTTTTCGCGCGCGAGCGCGACGCGGAGCGCCAGGGTCATCGACGACGGCGGCTTGACGTGATAGATGTAGGCGTCCCAGGCGAACACGCGATGCATCCCGTGCGCACGCAGGCGCACGCCCAGATCCGTGTCTTCCCAACCGTAGAGGTCGAACGATTCGTCGAAACCGCCGACCGCGTCGAGCGCCGCTCTGGGCGAACTGACGTTGCAGGTGCAAAAAAACGCGCGCGAGTAGTGCGCGGCCGTCACCGGGTGCAGGTGTGCCGAGTCGGACACGTTGACGATCGGACCGCTGACCACGCGATCGCTTGCGCCGCCGTGCGCCTCCAGATGGGCGGCGACGAACGTCTCTGGCGCTAGGGTGTCGTCGTCGCAGAAGATGACGATGCGCCCGGCCGCGGCGGCGATGCCCGCGTTGCGCGCTTTGCCCCGATTCGGTTCGGCGCTGAACACGCGCCGAGCGAGCGGCGCAGCGCCCTCGATGACCGCTGCAGTGCTATCGCTCGAGCCGTTGTCCACGACGACGACGTCGAACCGCCCGGCCGCCGTCTGCCGCGCGAGGCGGGCGAGGCAATCGCGCAAGAGCTCGGCGCGATCGCGCGTCGCGATGACCACCGTGGCCTCGGACATAGCTACGATGCCGCTCCGGCAGCCGACCCGAGGGCCTGCGCGGCGACGGCCAACGCCTCGCGTGCCATCCTGGCCGACGCGCCGACGTCGCGCGCATAGAGCCGTGACAGTTCTTCGCCCATCGTCCGCAAGGCGTCCGGATCCGCCAGCATGGCCAGCGCGCGGCGCGCGACGTCGTCTGCGGTCAGCTCGCCACGCATTTCGGGCACTAGCAGCTTGTCCGCGTCGATGTTCGGCTGCGCGACGTATTTGAAGCGGCGCTCGAAAGCGAGCGCGAGCCAGCGTTTGAGCGACGGCCCCACCAGCGGCACGTGTCGCAAGTAGCCGCCGATGCCCGGTATCACCGCGTCATCTAAGCGATTGAACGGCAGGATCACGAGCATGGGTCTGCCGAGCACGGCGGCCTCGACGCATTTCGTCCCGGGCGTCGCGATCACCAGCGCCGCACGCGCGAGCGCCTCGTACGACCCGGAGCGATCGACGTTGACCCGGACCCCATCGACGGCGATCGCGCGCCCACTGTCGACCAGTTCGCCGCGCACCCCTCCGAACGCCGGGTCGGGAGATCGCAGGCTAGCGCTGATCTCCGCATCAGTATTGAAGGGCGCGATTGAAACGCTCGCACCCAGCCCGGGCCGCTCGCGCATCACGCGCAGGGCGGCGTCGAGCAGGAACGGCAGCAGCGAGCGCAGCTCCGGCGGCCGGCTGCCGGGGAAGATGCACAGGGTGTCGCCGACGCCGGGCGGGGGCGCGGGTTTGGTCAGACTGTCGAGGACGGCATCCGCGACGAGATTGCCGACGACCTGGACGCGTTGCGGCGGAGCGCCGCTCGCGCGCAGCGACTGCGCGTTGGCTTCGTCGACGGCGAAGAAACGGACGAACGTGTGCGCGTAGTTGCGGCGCGAGAACTTGTACGTCATGGCCGTCAAGCCGATGCGCTTGGCGATCGTCTTGGCGTGATACAGGTCGCCGCCGAGATATTGGAGCGCACCCGGGCCGCGTTCCATCCCGGCGGTGGCGCGCCCCATGAGAAAGCGCGCGTATTGCTTGGGCGGCACCACGGTCGCTTTTGGGAACAGCGCTTGGGCCGTCGCCGGCTCGCGCCCCGTCGCATACGGACACGGCACGAAGACGATGGTCACGTGCGCATCCGCATCGAGCCCGTACAAGGCGCGCACGAACGGGCGGCACCACCCCATGAGCTCACCCGGTCCGTTGACCGCGACCACCATGCGCGGCGTCACAGGCCGCTGCTCTCGCGGATGCGCTGCAACAGCGCGCTGGTCGAACGGCCTTCGACGTGCGGCGCCAACACGATCGAAGCTCCGATCTCTGCGACCGTCGCCGCCTCGGGCAGCTCTTCGATCGTGTAACCGGCGCCTTTGACGTGTATGTCAGGCTTGATCACGCGCAGCGTTGCGTCTGGCCGCTGCTCGTCGAAGATGCATGCGTAGTCGACGCACGCGAGCGCGGCGACCAGCTCGGCGCGCTCGACGGCGGGAACGATCGGTCGTGCGGGCGCTTTGCCGAGCGCGCGTACCGACGCGTCCGAATTGACCCCGACGATCAGGATGCCGCCGAGCGCGCGCGCGAATTCGAGATAGCGCACGTGGCCGATGTGAAGCAGATCAAACACGCCGTTTGTGAAGACGACCGCGCCTCTTCGCGCGCGCAGTTCCGGCAGCAGTGCGGCGATGTCTTCGCGCGAACGGACCTTATCGGCGGCGTGCACGGCGCTGGCCTTTGGCGGGTTTGCCTTGGAGCCGCGTGGGATGCGCCACGCCTTCGCGTTGCGCGAACTGCCCGATCTCCGCGGCGGTCGCAGTCGCCGTGCCGAGCTTCTCCACGACGACGCCCGCGGCGAGCGATGCGAGCACCACCGCGTGGCGGATCGGCGCGCCGGCGGCAAGCGCGAGGGTGAGCGCCGAGATGACGGTATCGCCCGCGCCGCTCACGTCGTAGACCTGGCGCGCGATGGCCGGCACGGTGAACGGCGCAGAGCCGGCGCCGAACAGCGTCATGCCGTGCTCGCCGCGGGTGACGAGAACGTAGCGCGTCCGGGCTAGCCGCAGCAGCTTGGCGGCTGCGCGGGCGAGAGTCGCATCGCCGTCGATCGCCATCCCCGCGGCGCTGGCGGCCTCTACCAGGTTGGGTGCGATGCAGTCGACGCCGGCGAACGCGGCGAGGTTGTGCGGTTTTGGATCGCCGCTGACGACCACGCGATGCTCGTGCGCTAGCAGCGCGTGCACGATCGGCGCGCTCACCATCCCCTTGGCGTAATCTGAGACGATCGCGCCGTCGATCAGGCCGTCAAGCGCACGCAGTCGCTCCAACACCGTGCGCTGCGAGCGGGCGTCGAGCGGGCCGCTGACCTCGCGGTCGGCACGCACGACTTGCTGATTGTGCGCCACGATGCGCGTTTTGCGCGTCGTCGGCCGCCCGCGCGCGACGGCGACCCCCGATGCGTCGATGCCGAGCTGCCGGCACAGCTCGAGCACGCGTTGGCCGGCCTCGTCGGTGCCGACGACGCCGAGCAGCCGGACCTTCGCGCCCAGGGCGGCCAGGTTGTTGGCGACGTTGCCGGCGCCGCCCAGGGTGAACGACTGCGAGCTGACCTCGACGACCGGCACCGGCGCTTCGGGCGAGATCCGCTGGACGCTTCCCCACAGCCATTCGTCGAGCATGATGTCGCCCGCCACTGCAATGCGCTTGCCGCGCATCGACTTGAGCAGATCGGCGACCCAGGCGGGCCGGTCGGCGCTCATCGAGCCGGAGCGGGTCGAGCCGCGCTTGCGTCCGCCGTGATGATGAAGTGCGCCGCGTCAGCGAGATCCCGCGCGCGGTACTGCGGCGGCGCCGGCGAGAGATCTTCGACGGGCTCCTGCGGCGGCACGCCGGGGACGAACACGCAGCGGCAGCCCGCCGCTTGGCCTGCCTGCATGTCGAGCAGCCGGTCGCCGATCATCCACGAGCGGTCGAGGTCTATCCCTAAGTCCGCGGCAGCGCGCACGAGCATCCCCGGCTTTGGCTTGCGACAGTCGCATGCCGGCACGCCCGGTGGGCGCTGGTCGGACGGCCAATGCGGACAGCGGTACATGGCGGTGATGGGGGCACCTTGTGCGGCCAAGAGCTCGCGCACGCGCGCGTCGACCGCGTCGGCGTCATCCTCGCTGAAATAACCGCGCGCGATGCCCGACTGGTTCGAGATCACGACGATCGCGTAGCCGGCCTGCGCGAGCAGGCGCACGCCGTCGGCGGCGCCGGGGACGAGCGTGACGCGTGCGGGGTCGCTCACGTAGCCGGTATTGACATTGAGCGTGCCGTCGCGATCGACGAAGACGGCTCTCATGATCCCGCCAGCTCGAGCTCCGCCAGTTCACAGATGATGTGGCCGAGCGCGAACTGCACTTCCTGCACTTTCCACGATGGACCGTGGGGTCCGATGATGGCGATGTCAGCGTGTTGGACGATCGGGCCGCCGCCGTTGCCGGTGAGCGCGATGCACGTCGCCCCGCGTTGACGCGCCGTCTTGAGGCCTTCGATGACGTTGGCCGACTTGCCGGACGTCGTGATGCCGACCGCGACATCGCCGCGATGCGCCAGCCCTTCGAGCTGGCGCGCGAAGATGCGGTCGAATCCGTAATCGTTGGCGATCGCGGTCAGCGCCGACGTGTCCACCGTCAGCGCGATCCCCCCGTAGCCTGGCCGCTCGAGCAAGAAACGGCCCGTCAGCTCGGCGGCGAGGTGCTGCGCTTGCGCCGCGCTGCCGCCGTTGCCGAAGAAGAACACGCGCCCGCCAGCGCGGATGCAGCGCACGATGGCGTCGCATGCGGCGTGCACCGGAGCCTCATAGTCGCCCTCGCGCCACAGATCGGCGCGCTCTGCCATGCAGTCGGCGAAGCGCTTGCGCTTCGCCGGCGCGCTCACGTCTCGATCCAAAACAGCTCCTGGTGGAGCGCAGCGAGTTCGGCGTCTTGCATGCAGATCTTCACGACCTTGCCGTCGTATTCGCTCACGATCTCGTTCATCAATTTCATCGCTTCCAGGATGCACAAAACCTGCCCTTCGCTCACCGTATCGCCGACTTCGACGAACGCCGGCGCATTCGGAGCGGGCGCGCGATAGAACACGCCGACCAACGGCGCGAGGACCTTTCTGACGTTGGGCGGCGCTTCATCGTGGCGCGCCGCGTGCGCGACGGGCGGCGGCGCGCTCGCCGCTGCCTGCGGCGCGGCCGCGTGGCTCGCTGGCCCCGCGTCGTGCTTGGACGAGGTCATGCGCAGGTCGAGATCGAGGTCGCCGACGCGCACGCGCAGCCGGTCGAGCCCGTCGCGCTGCATGAGCTCGACGAGCTGATCGAGGATCTTCTTATTGAGATCCATGCTCGCGCTCCGTCGGTGTCTGCAGCCGCGCGGCGAGTGTGTCGGCGACGTCGGATATCTTGACGCGGCGGCGCTCGCGGGTCTGCAGGTCCTGGATGGTTGCTTCGCCGGCGGCGCGCTCATCGCCCCCGACGATGATCGCGAATCTCGCGCCGTTATCCGACGCCGCCACGATCTGCTTTTCGAGCTTGCGGCGCGTGTAGTCCATATCGGCGCCGATGCCGCGCCGCCGCAATTGGTGCATCACTGGCACGAGCACGCCGATGTCTTCTGCTTCCAAGGCGACCAGCGCGACGTGCACGGGGGCGGCGCCGTCGAGCTTCGTGCTGTGCGCGTCCTCGACCAGCATCAACAGCCGCTCCATGCCCATCGCGAGTCCGACGCCCGGCGTGTCGGGACCGCCCATGTCTTTGACCAGGCGGTCGTAGCGCCCACCGCCGCAGATGGAGTTTTGGGCGCCCAACGCATGCGACACGATTTCAAAGACGGTCCGCGTGTAGTAGTCGAAGCCGCGCACGATGTGCGTGTCCAGCTCGCTTGAGATTCCCATCGCGTCGAGCAGCTCGCGCACGCTCGCGAGATGTGCGCGGCACGAGTCGCACCAGAACGCGTCGATCGTCGGAGCGCCGGCGAGCACGCGGCGGTCGCCTTCATCTTTGGAATCCAAGATGCGCAGCGGGTTGCGCTCCAAGCGCGTGCGGCTTGTTTCGCTCAGCCGATCCGCGCGCTCTTCGAGATAGCCGACGAGCGCCGCGCGGAACTGCGCGCGGCACCACTCGCAGCCCATCGAATTGATGCGCAGCACGTGATCCGTGATGCCGATCGATTCGATGATCTCGATGCCGAGCGCGATCACTTCGGCATCGGCTTCCGGTCCGGCGACGCCGAAGCACTCGATGCCCCATTGATGCGCTTGGCGATATCGTCCCTTTTGCGGGCGCTCGTAGCGGAAGATCGGACCGCGATAGTAGAGCTTGAGCGGCAGATTCTGCAGCAGATTGTGCTCGAGCACGGCGCGTACCACCGGCGCTGTGAACTCCGGGCGCAGGGTGAGGCTGCGGTCGCCGCGATCGGTGAACGTGTACATCTCTTTGTCGACGATGTCGGTGCCGACCCCGATGGTGCGGACGAACACGTCCGTGCTCTCGAAGATCGGCGTGCGGATCTCGCCATAGCCGAAGCGGCCGCACACCTCGTCGACGATGCGCTCGAGGGCTTGCCATCGGCGTGCCTGCGTGGGAAGGACATCGAACGTTCCGCGTGGCGCTGCCGCATGCTTCACAAGGGTTCGATAGGTGAACCGCCGTCAGCAACCCTCCTTTGGGTTCGGGGCCGTCGCGCTCGTGCTTGCGGCTAGCGGCCTTGCGTCGAGCGATCCTTCGATCGCGACGCCTGGGCTGGCGGCGGCCGCGGAGATAGGCTCTCGCATCACGATCGATGCGACGTCGATCGTGTTGGCGGCCGGCCCCTACGTCGTCGCAGGCACGCTCGCTGCCGCGCTGCTCGCGCGCCTCGCGCGACGCGCAGGCGTCATCGCGGCGTTTGTCACCGTCGTCGCGCCCGGCTGCGACTGCAGCATGAACGGGTTCGCCGCCGCGTTGCGCGGATGCCGCATTCCGGTTGCCGGCGCTGCGCTCACCTGGGGCTCGGTCTGCAATCCGTTCGCGCTCGCGGCCACGGCCGCGGTGCTCGGCCATCATCTTCTCACCGCGCGCATCGCCGGCGGTTTGGTGGCGGCCGCCGGCGTCGCTCTTGCGTGGTCGCTTTGTCCGTCGGATGCGCCAGCATCGCATGCACATCCGTGCGCCGCGCAAGCCATCTCGTTGCGGGATCATCTCGAGAGCGCGCTTCGATTGCTATTGCCCGCGGCTTGCGGTGCGTCGCTCGCGCTGGTCGTGGCGCCGCGCGGGGAGCTCCATTCACCGATCGTCGCGGCGATCGCGGGCGCTTTGCTCTCGCCGTGCTCGAGCGCCGATCCTATCCTCGCCAAACTCGTCGCGCGGTCGCCGCATGCCCAAGCCGCGTTCATCATCGCGGCTCAATGCCTCGATCTGCGCCAGCTCTCTCTGCTGCGCCGGCATTTCGGCGCCGCGCGGATGCTGCTCGCTTGCGTCGCCGGCGCGGCGGGATGTGCCGCGGCCGCCGCGCTCGCTTGATGCGCACGTTCAGCTTTGCCGCGCTGCTCGCGGGTGTGGCGCTCGCCGCAGCCGCGACCGGCGCTAGCCGCGTCCTTGTCGCTGCGCCGGCTCTCGTCGTCGCGGCCTTCGGTTGTGCGACGCTGGTCATCGCGCTCATGCCCAAGCGCGCGCGCGCATGCACGTTGGCGTCGGCGTGCGCGGGTCTTGCTTTCGGATCGGCGCTGCCCCGCTCGCTGCCCATCGAACGTGTCGTCACGCAAGCGCCGGGGGGTCGCCGTGCGGGAGATCTCTTCGCGCTGCTCGAGCGATTAGATCAACAGCCGCAGGCCGTGGTCGGCCGCTCGGTTGCAGTGTCGGGAGTTTGGACACCCGCGCGCGCCGATCAAGACGCAAGCGTCTCGCGCCTCGTCATGGCCTGTTGCGCCGCGGACGCGCTTGACGTCGGGTTCGACGTGGCGCCGCGAGGACCGATCCACATCGAGGCCGGCACCGAGATCTGTGTCAGCGGGATCCTGAGCGCGCGCGTGCAGAGCGGCGAGCTGCGCTATCGCATCGAGCAGGCGACGGTCGAACGCGCGCGGTCGGCTAGTCGATGTACCTCACGATGACATCTTTGCCCGCCGCGACTTTGAGGAGGTCGGTCTTGTTGCGGGCCTCCATCTCGGAGAACATCACCTCGACGAGATCGCCCGCCGGCTCCGCGCCGGGCGGTCCGACGGATTCGATCGCGCGGACCTTGCGGACTCCCATGAAGACGAGCTGCTCGGCGCCGGCCTCCGACGAAGAGGGCTGGATATCGTCGCCTTCGTCGGGCTGCGTCGAATTCTCCGCCGCGTCGGCGTTGCCGAAATCGGTCAGCTTCTGCACCGCACGATCGACGTCATCGGCCTCGACCATCATGACGCGTTCCCAGAAGTGGCAGGGCGGGTCAGGGTTGTCGTCGTTCGGCGCCGCGGTGCGCGACCAGATGATGAGGCTTCCGGCGAACCATGTCATACTCGATCTAGCCCTTCGCGGTCATCAACCGCAGCGTGTCGAGCACGTCGGCCGCGTGACCCGGCACCGACACCTTGGGCCAGACGTGGCGGATCACGCCGTGCGTATCGATGAGAAATGTCGAGCGCTGCAGCCCCATCGACTTCGAGCCGTCGTCGGCCACGCGTTCGACAAGCGTTCCATACGCTTTGCACAGCGCCTCGCCGGTGTCGGCGAGCAGCGGGAACTGCAAGCCCTGCGCCTGCGCGAAGGACTCGTGTGATTGCACCGAGTCGCGGCTGACGCCGACGATCTGGGCGCCGGCGCGCGTGAATTCGGGTTGGGCATCGCGGAACTGCGACGCTTCGTTCGTTCAACCGCTGGTGTGGTCTTTGGGATAGAACCACAGGACGACCCACGAGCTTTTGAACTCATCGATGCTGCGCGGGCGTCCCGATTGATCCGGAACAGGGATTGACGGCGCGCGCGCGTTAACCTCGAGCATCCGATTCCTTCCTCGTCCGTCATTGGAGGACGCCCATGGCATTCGACCATTCACTCGTCACCACCGCTCTCGAACTGCCGGGTTACAAAGTCTCGAAGAATTACGGCATCGTACGCGGCATCGTCGTGCGCTCGCGAAGCATCTTCGGCAGCATGGGCGCGAGCCTGCAACAGATCATCGGCGGCAACATCACGCTGTATACTGAACTGTGCGAGAAGGTGCGCATGGAGTCGTACGAGCTCATGATCCGGCACGCCGACCAGATAGGCGCCAACGGCATCATCAGCATGCGCTACGATGCGACCGAGATCGGCCCGGGCGTCACCGAAGTGCTGTGTTACGGAACGGCCGTCACGCTGACGGCGGCATGACCGATTGGACGGTCGAATAAATTCGACCGCTACATTTTTAGTGTAGGAAGTAGCGGCGCGAGGTGAAGACGAGCGCGACGTCGAGGCTGCGCGCCGCCCCGATCACTTCCTCGTCTCTGATCGAACCGCTTGGCGCGACGACGGCTCCGATGCCCGCCCGCGACGCGGCTTCGATGCCGTCGGCGAACGGGAAAAAGCCATCGGTCGCCAGCACGGCGCCTTTGGTCCCCTCGCCGGCGCGCTGACAGGCGAGCTCGACCGCCGCCACGCGGTTGGTCTGGCCGCCGCAGATGCCGAGCGTCACCTCGTCGCCGATGACCACCGCCGCATTCGACTTGACCTGACGGACGACGCCGAAACCGAACAGCATGTCGCGCCATTGCGCGTCCGTCGGCCGCCGCTGCGTGACGACGCGCCACTCATCCGGCGCGGCATCGGGATCCGGGTATTCAAGCAGCACACCGCCCAACGCGGAGCGCACCTTCGCGGCCGCCAGCAGCCGGCTCGGCAGTTCGCGGTCGAACTGGAGCACGCGCAGGTTCTTCTTCTTCCGTAAGATCTCCAGCGCCGCAGGCTCGAAACCGGGCGCGGCGACGACCTCGAGGAAGCGTGAATGCAACAGCTCGGCTGCCGGCACATCGATCGGCGTGTTGCACGCGACGATGCCCCCGAACGCCGAAATGGGGTCGGCGCCGAGCGCCGCGTTCAGCGCCTCAAGCGGAGTCGCGCGCCCTGCGACGCCGCTCGGCACGGTATGCTTGACGATCGCCGCCAGGGCGCGGCGCGCCGAGCGAGCGGTGGCGGGGAATCCGCGCGGCTCTTCCACCGGCGCGAGCAGGCGCACGCACGAATCGACATCGAGCAGATTGTTATAGGAGAGCGTCTTGCCTGAGAGCTGCGCCGGTATCTGCACCGAGCGGCCGACGTAGAAGGCCGCGCGCGCCCAGGGATTCTCACCGTAGCGCAACCGGCTGGCCAACGGCAGATCGACGTGCAATGTGTCAGGCAGTTCGTCGTCGCCGCCGGTTGCCGCGAAATACCGCGCGATCGCCGCGTCGTACTGCTCGCAGCGCGCGAAGGCCGCTGCCGCCCAACGCCGACGCTCCGGCAGGCCTGGTCCGCCGCGCTCGAGCGCTTCGGCGAAATCTTCGAAACTCGCCGCATCCGGCAGCACGCTCACGCTGCCGTAGTTCTTGGCCGCCGCGCGCAGCAGCGTGACGCCTCCGATGTCGATCTGCTCGATCACCTCGGCGTCGGTCACGCCCGCCTGCGCGAAGGTGCGCTCGAACGGATAGAGATTCACCGCCACGACCGTGAACCGCGCGATGCCGTGCGCGTGCAGCTCGGCGGCATGCGTCGGCTTGCTCTCATCGGCCAAGATGCCGGCCACGATCTTCGGATGCAGCGTCTTGACGCGGCCGTCGAGCAACGGCGGAAAGCCGGTGACGTCGCCGACTTCTTCCGCCTCGAGGCCGAACTCGCGGATGGCGTTTGCGGTTCCGGAGGTCGCGACGAGGCGAAATCCGTGCTGCGCGAGGGCGCGCGCGAGCGGCTCCAGACCCGTGCGGTCCGAGAGCGAGAGCAGCGCGGCCGGTCGGGCGCTAGGCACCCACCTGCTCCAGCGCCAGCGAGAGCAGGTTCGAAACGCCGGGCTCGCCCATGGTGACGCCGTAGATGCGATCCGCGAGCGTCATCGTCGCTTTGTTGTGCGTGATGATGACGATCTGCGCGCGACCGGCGAATTCGGCGAGCACCGAGCCGAAGCGGCCGATGTTGGCCTCGTCGAGCGCGGCGTCGATCTCGTCGAAGATGTAGAACGGGCTCGGCCGTACGGTGAGGATGGCGAAGATGAGCGCCACCGCGGTGAGCGCGCGCTCGCCGCCTGAGAGCGCATTGAGGCTCTGCATCTTCTTGCCGGGCGGCTGCGCGGCGATCTCGACGCCGGCCTGGGCCGGATCGTCGGATTGCGCGAGCCAGATCTTGCCCACGCCGCCGGCGAATAGACGAGAGAACATCTCGGAGAACGCGGCCGACACTTTTTCGAAGACGGCGTTGAACTGTCGCACCGACTCGGCGTCGATCTCCGCGATCACCGCCAGGATGCTGGCGCGGGCGCGCTCGAGGTCGGTGAGCTGGCCGCGCAGGAAATCGCGGCGTTCGAGCAGCGCGGCATGGTCCTCCAGGGCGTTGAGATTGACGCCGCCCAGGCGCGCCAGCTCTTCGCGCAGACGCCGGATATCGGCGTCGGCGTCGCCCTCGTAGGCCGCGTAGCGCGCCGCGACGTCGTCGCATTCTTGCGGCGACGCGGGATTCTGCGCGAATTGCTGCTGCAGCACGGAGAGCTCGGCGTCGATCTCGGCGAGCCGGATGCGCTGGCGGTCGAGCTCGAGCGAACGTTCTTTGGTCTGCGATTGCTCCGCGTTGAGCTGTTCTTCGAGCTCGCGCACCGTCGCGGCGGAAGCGTCGCGCTTTGCGCGCAGCTCGTGCGCGTCGCGTTCGGCGCCCAGCAACGCGGCATCGGCCACGCTTCGCTCTTGGAGCGCCGTTGCGAGTTCGGCCTGCGCCCGTTCGCGCTCGCCGCGTGCCGCGGCCAGCGCGTCGATGCGTGCGCCGTGGGCCTCGCGGCGCTCGATCACGTGCGCGCGCGCCTGCTCGACGTCGTCGCCGGCCTGCGCGACTCGCTCGACCAACGCGGCCGCGGCGGAAGCGGCATCGCGATGCTGCTCGCGCAGCTCGTTGAGGGTCTTCTGCAAATCGTCGGACGCGTGCGCGGCGGCACGGCGCTCGGCCTCGACGGCGCCGACCGCCGCGCGCCCCGCGGTGTGACGTTCGTCGTGCGCGCGCCATTGCGCGTCGATGTTCTCGAGGGCGACCCGCGTCTCGCCGAATTCCTTCTCGAGCGCCTCGATGCTGCGCTCCAGCCCGGAGCTCTGCGCGGCGCTGCGCTCGATCGAGACCTGCGAGTCGTGCACTCGAGCTTGGGCTTCGTTGCGGCGCACGCCCGCCTGTTCGGCCTCGGCCGTCGCTTTGCCGAACGCGGCGCGAGCCTGCGCGAGGGCCGCTTCGCTGCGCTGCGCTGTCTCCCGCGCGGCGGACAGCAGACGCCCCAGCTCGGCGATCGCAGCGCGGCGGGCCAGCGGCCCGCGGTCGTCATCCCGGCTCCCCCCTGTCAGCGAAGCATCGCGCGCGACCTCGCCGGCGAGCGTGACCAGCGTCGCGTGCGCGAATTCGCGTGCCAGGCGCTGCGCGGTGCGCAGCGAGTCCACGACGATGACCCCGGCGAGGGCGTAATCGACTGCGGGGCGGACCTCGTCGGCGCAGCGCACTAGCTCCCGCGCCTGGCCGATGACGCCGTCGCGTCGGCCGGCCTCGACCAGCAGCGGCAGTTCCTGTTGGCCCACCGCATCGAGCGGCAGGAACGTGGCGCGCCCGGTGCCGCCCTTCTTCAGATGCTCGATCGCGGCGTGCGCGTGCGCGCCGGTGCGCGTGACCAGCGCGTGCGCGTTCGAGCCCAGCGCGACGTCGATCGCCTGCGCGTACGCGGCATCGGTCTCGATCCGCTCGGCGATGACGCCGAGAATCCCGTGCAGCGCGCCCGCAGCGGCGGCGTCGAGCACGGAACGGACGCCTGACGGCATGTCGTGCCTGCCCGCCGCCAGGTCTGCAAGTGCGCGCATGCGAGCGTCGGCCTCGACGGCGGCGGCGCGTTTGCGTTCCAGATCGGCGCGCGCCTCTTCTAATGCGGCGCCGGCCGCTTCCCGCTCGCTCGCCGCTCGCGCGATCTCTGCGACAGCGCGTTCGACCGCCCGGTCCAGCTCCGCGTACGTCTCTTTGAGGGATTGGGTCCGCTTTTTCTCCGAGGCGAGCTTTTCGCGCGCCGCGCCAAGCTCGCTCTCGAGACGCCGTGCGGCGTTGCTCAACCGTTCTTTGTGCGTGAGATGCGCCTGGGTCGCTGCATCCGCTTCTGCCGCGGACGCGGCCATCGTGGCGCGGCGGTCTTCGACCGCGCGGAGGGCGACGTACGCTTGATCCCATTGCGCGGCCGCGCCGCGTTCGGCGATCGCGCGTTCTTCGACGAGCCGCATCGCTTCGTCGCGTTGCGCGCGGGTCTGGGCAAGCGCCGACACCAGCGCTGCGACCCGCGCTTCGGCGGCCGCGATGTCGCGCGCGGCTGCGTCGACTTCCCGTTCCAACGCTTCGCAGCGGCGGCCGGTCTCGTCCACGCGCGCCTGCGCGGTCGCTTGCGCCGATGCCGCCGCCTGCACGGTGGTCGCCGCGGTGGCGTGCGCTGCGTTGCGCTCGTCGAGCGCGAGCGTGGCTTGATACTCTTCGTGGCGCGCCTTGGCCAGGCGCGCTTCCAACGTGGCGCGTTGCGCGTCCACTGCGGCGCGTTCGATCTCTTGCTCGCGGAGGGCCTCGCTCAGACCGGCGCGCTCCTCGCGCCGCGAGTGCGTGTTTCGCACGAACGAGAGGATCTCGAGATCGCGCAGCCGTTGGACGACTTTCTGATGGCGCTTCGCGCGCCGCACCTGTTGTTCGATGGCGGGCACTTGGCGATCGAGCTCGACGAGCAGGTCGTTGACGCGCAGCGCGTTGGCGTCGGTCTGCTCGAGGCGGCGCTGCGCTTCGTGCTTGCGCGCCTGGTACTTGCTCGTGCCGGCGACCTCTTCGAAGACCTCGCGGCGCGCGATCGGTTTGGCGGAGAGGATCCCGTCGATCTCGCCTTGCGAGATGATGGCCGATGCGTCCGGGCCAAGGCCGGTGCCGAGCAACAGGTCCATGATATCGCGCAGCCGGACCTGCGATTTGTTGAGGAAGTACTCGCCTTCGCCGTTGCGATAGACGCGGCGGGTGACGGCGATCTCGCCGAACGGCGTCGGCAGCGCCCCGTCGCTGTTGTCGAACGTCAGCGTCACTTCCGACATGCCCAGCGAGCGGCGGCGATTGTTGCCGGCGAAGATGACGTCGTCCATGCGGCCGCCGCGCAGCTGCTTCGCGCTCTGCTCGCCCAGGGTCCAACGCACGGCGTCGACCAGGTTCGATTTGCCCGAGCCGTTGGGGCCCACGATCGCGGAGATACCCGGTTCGAAGACGAGGCGCGTCCGCTCTGCGAACGTCTTGAAACCGAAGAGATCGATACTCTTAAGGTAGATTGACGGTTTGCCTCGTTAGTTTCCGGAGGGCCTGGGCAGCAGCCTCGGCCTGCGCCTGCTTCTTCGTCGAACCCGTGCCGGTTCCCACTACGCCGCCCGCGGCGACGTGCGCCCGGAAGACGCGCGCATGCGGGGGACCGCTTTCACCTTCGAACGTATAGCGCGGCGGCTGCTTGAATCTGGCCTGCACGAGCTCTTGCAACGCGGTGCGCGGATCGATGCGCGCGGCGTCGTCGGCCTGCGCGAGATGCGACCGCTCGACGAAGCGCGCCGCGGCGTCGTAGCCTTCCAACACCAACACCGCGCCGACCAATGCTTCGAACGCGCCCGCCAGAATGGAAGGGCGACGCTCGCCTTGACCGGCGGCCTCGCCCTTGCCGAGTCGCAGCATCGGACCGAGTCCGAGCCTAGCCGCGGTCTTCGCCAGCGCCGGCCCGGAGACGAGCGCTTGCCGGCGGCGCGACAGCCGGCCCTCGGGTTCGTCGGGATGGCGCGCATACAGCCACGCCGACGCCGCGAGTCCCACGACCGCGTCGCCCAGGAACTCCAGTCTCTCGTTGGCCGAAAGTCCGCGGCGGTCGCCGCGCTCGAAGGCGTAGGAGTCGTGCGTGAGCGCGGCCCCGAGCAGCTCACATTCGCCGCTCGCGGCCGCTTTGAGGCCGAGCCCCTTGCCGAAGGCACGCAGCGTCTTGCGCCGCGCGAGGCCTTGTGACAATCAGCTCTCCGCGAAACGGCGGAAGACGATGACCGCGTTGTGGCCGCCGAAACCGAACGAATTCGACATCGCGATGTCGACCGTGGCCTTGCGCGCGACGTTGGGCACGCAATCGAGGTCGCACAGCGGATCGACGTGGTGGTAGTTGATGGTCGGCGGGATGATGCCGTCGCGGATCGTCAGCACCGTGCAGATGCCTTCCAGCGCGCCCGCCGCCCCGAGCGCGTGGCCGAACATCGACTTGTTCGAGCTCACGGCCAGCGTCTTGGCCCGCTCGCCGAACACGCGGTGGATCGCCTGGGTTTCGGCGATATCGCCGAGATCGGTCGAGGTCGCGTGGGCATTGATGTAGTCGACGTCCGACGGCTCGATGCCGGCGTCGCGCAGCGCGCGCTGCATGGCCAAGGTCACGCCGCGAGCATCCGGATCCGGCTGCACCATATGGTAGGCATCCGACGACGTGCCGTAGCCGACGAGTTCGGCGTAGATGCGCGCGTCGCGGCGCCGAGCGTGCTCCAGCTCCTCGATCATGAGCGCGCCGCCGCCCTCGGCCATCACGAAGCCGTCGCGCTCCTTGTCGAACGGCCGGCTGGCGGTCGCGGGCGAGTCGTTGCGCGTCGACAGCGCGCGCATGGCGCAGAAACCGGCTACCGCGAGCGGCGAGATGGGGGCCTCTGAGCCCCCGCAGATCATGGCGTCGGCCTCGCCCAATTGGACCGAGCGGTAGGCCTCGCCGATCGCGTTGTTCGACGAGGCGCACGCCGAGACCGACGTGAACGTCGGCCCGCGCACGCCCATGTTCATCGAGATGAGGCCGGGCGCGATGTTCGAGATGAGCATGGGGATGAAGAACGGCGACAACCGGTCCGCGCCTTGCGCGAGCATGACCTTGTGCTGGTTCTCGATCGTGATGATGCCGCCGATACCGGAGCCCATGACGACGCCGATGTCGTCGCGATTGTCGTCGTTGATCTCAAGGCCGGAGTCGGCCAGCGCCTCTTTGGCGGCGATGATGGCGAACTGCGCGAAGCGATCGGCCTTGCGCGCCTCTTTTTTGCCCATCAGGGCCGGCGCGTCGAAGCCGCGCACCTCCGCCGCGAAGCGCGTGGGCAGATGCGAGGCGTCGAACGCCGTGATCTCGCCGACTCCGCTCTTGCCGGCGACGACGTTGGACCAGAACTCAGGAACCGTGTGGCCGAGCGGCGTGACCGCACCGAGTCCGGTGATGACGACGCGCCTCGAAGGTCGCATAGGGTATACAGTATGAGTTGTGCCCGCATATGACTCCTGCCCCGCGCGCTCTGACAGAAAAGGGGAACGCTGCGTTGAAACGAACACACACTCCGTGGGCCAGTCGTGACCCCGTACCCTCCGGCATCGTGCATAACCGCGCGGCTCCGCACCGGCGGATCAGACTAGGAAACGAAATAGCGGCGTACAGCAACGCCCCGCGAGCACCGGAAGTTCAGAGGGAGGTGACCTGCGCACCGTGGCCAAGAAAAAAGCTAAGAAGAAAGCAACGAAAAAGAAGAAGCACTAACGCGTTAACGTTCGCGTTCTAGAAGCATTGAGGGGTGCCGCACCAGGCGGCACCCCTTCTTTACGCCAAGCGGTCGCCGATGGCCCCATCTGGCGACGGTTTTAGCACTCGCGGCGTCCATGACGCTCGCGCCGACGCGCCCGCGAACTCGCCTGCGCGCACGCCCATCTATCAGTCCGCGGGCTGGACGTTCGCCGACCTCGCGCAGGTGGATGCGATCTACGAACGGCGCATCGCCGGCGCGATCTACGGCTCCGACGGCAATCCCAATCTGCTCGCGCTCGAAGCGCAGGTCGCCTCGCTTGAGGGTGCGCCTGAGGCGCTTGCCACCTCGGCCGGCATGGCCGCGTTCGCGGCGACGTTCATGACGATATTGCACAGCGGCGATCGCGTCGTCGCGGCGCGCGAGGTGTACGGCAACACGCTGCGCCTTCTGGGCGATTTCGAGCGGTTCGGGGTGAGTGCCGTGCGCGTGGACGCGACCGATCCGTCTGCCGTAGATCGCGCTCTTAGCGGCGGCGCGCGCCTGCTCGCCGTCGAGACGATTTCGAATCCGCGCCTGCGCGTCGCCGACATCCCGTCGCTCGGCGCCGCGGCGAAACGGGCGGGTGGCGCGCTGCTCGTCGACAACACGTTCGCCACCCCGTATCACTGCACACCGCTCGCGCTGGGCGCAGATCTCGCGATGGAGAGCGGCACCAAGTTCCTCGGCGGCCATCATGACGTGGTGATCGGAACGCTGGCGGGAACGCGAGAGCTGCTCGCGCCGATCCGCACGTTTGCCGTGCGCGCGGGCATGGTGCCCGGAGCGTTCGATGCGTGGCTCGCGGAGCGCTCGATCGAGACGCTCGCCGTGCGCATGGCGCGTGGCGCGGACTCTGCCCTCGAACTAGCGCGCTGGCTGGCGAGCCACCAGAAGGTGCGGCGCGTGCACTACCCCGGCTTGCCGGATCATCCGGATCACGCGATCGCCAAGCGTGTGCTGCAGCGCGGTTTCGGCTCGATGATCTCGTTCGAGATCGATGGCGGCGCGGCGGCGGTGGATACGCTGTTGGCACGGCTGGCGCGGATCAGGCTTGTCCTGAGCCTCGGCGGCACGGCGACGACGTTGTCGCATCCGGCGAAGTCCTCGCACCGCGCCCTCTCGCAGGAGCTGCGCGACGAGTTGGGTCTGCACGACGGTTTTCTGCGGATGTCTGTCGGCATCGAAGACGTCGCCGACATCCAGACGGACCTCGCGCGCGGTCTGGACGCGCTGTAGAAAGAAAATGCTAAGGGCGTCGGCAGCCGTCGCCCTTAGCTCGAGAGCCGCATTAGAGCTTCGGGCCCCAGCCCCGGAAGATCGACGTGTCAGGACCGCGCCGTACGTGCACGAGCGTCGAGCGGCTGTCCAGCAAGTCTGTATCAACCTCTTCCTCATCCTGCGGAATGTATTCGTTCTTCTTGGCGTCCATTTCGATCTGCGTCCTTTCACGGTCGGCGGGCGAGGGCGGCCTGGGTGGTGCCCTTCGCTGACCTTATGGTACGCGGAGCGCAGGGGTGCCCGAATCGGTACAACCACGGGTAGTGGCGGCGAGGGGGTACTGAGAATGTCCTACGGGTCGCCGCTCAGCCGTGGCACGCCTGTGTCCCGGAGTCCCTAAACGTCGAGCCGGGCTCGGGGATGAAGCGCCAGTCAAAGGAGTGCTGGTTCAGCGTGATCGCCAGGATGCCGTAGGTCTGGCCGTTGGCGGTCTGGCTGTTCGGCTCAAGCTGGCCTATCTTATAGTGGCTGCGGCCGCCCGTTCCCGCCACGAACTCGGTGATGCCGTTCGTGGGGTCCGGTTTGGCGTCTGGCGTCTGCGGGGCGAACCGTTCGTAGTCGTGATCGTGTCCGCCGAGCACAAGGTCCGCGTGCGCCGCGTACAGCGCGCGCCAAAACGCGTCATAGGCCGGGTCGCTGTGGTGGACGGCGCCCGATGAGAAGCGCGGCTGGTGCCAATACGCGAGCGTGCAGGCCGCGTGGTGCGCTGCCAGATCGGCGGTGAGCCAGCGGACCTGGTCGGAATCGGCCCCGCAGCCTCCGATCGCTTTGCAATTGCCGTTGAGGGAGATCAGGTGCCAGCCCGCGAGATCGAAGCTATAGTAGCCGCGCTGCGGATCGCCGGCGAGCGAGCCGAAGTAGGCGAAATATCCGGCCGCGTTCGGCGTGTGGTATTCGTGATTGCCCGGCGCCGGATGGGTGATGCTCTTGAAAGCGCCCCACGACTTGGCGTAGCCCGCGTTGAACTGGGCCAGCGTGCCGTCCGCATACTGTTCGTCGCCGAGCGCGAGCACGGCCGCGGGATGCAGCTCGGCGATCAGCTTCGCGGTCGCATCCATGTGGCACGTGTCTGGTCCGGTTTCGTCAGCTGCCGGGGCGGCAGTAGCGGGCAAGAGGTCGCAGGCGATGTCACCCGCTGCCGCGATCACCTGCCCTGCAGCGACGGTGGTGCGCGCGCTCGAGACGGGGGCGAGCGCTGCCGCAGCAACGAGAACGCCAAGCCCCGCCACGATCATCATTTTCATTCTCATGGCGGTTTGGCTTGGCGTTGGCAGTACTAGATCCTTACGCCCCAGCCTCCGAACACCGAGGTGAAGAAGCCGTTGGGGCTGCGCACCAGCTCGGTGCGGGTCGTGGGAAGCTCGTAGTCGCCGTGGGCGACGCCGATCAGATGTGAGTTGCGACGCGGGTTCATGGTGCTCCAGCCTTTCTTTGTCGTCTGCTTGCAACCACATCATAATACGCGGCATATAACCTGTCAATAGCTTTAGAAAGTTATATTCTTAATAAGCCATGCGGGACGTTGGGATTGTCATATAACCCTCAAAGGTCATATAATGGCGTCGTAATGACTCTTCCCGCAAGGAACCTGGGGAGCAAGCCGGCACCGCCTGAGCTGGCGCTTGCCCAGGCCTTCATCAACACCGCCGATCACGAAAAGGGGACGGACGAGATCGACACCCCCCAGGGCCTGCGCGATTGGCTGACGACCGTTGGGCTCATTGACGCCGCGACGCCCGTCACGCAAACCGACCTCGCCGCCGCTGTCGGCGTGCGCGAGGCGTTGCGCAACCTCACACTCGCGAATAACGGATATCAAACCGATCCCAGCGCGCTGGACACGCTGAACCGGGCCGCGCGTTGCGCGCAGCTGGCGGTCAGTTTCAGAGCGGACGGCGGCGCCGGCCTCCAGCCGCGCGCGCCAGGCGTGGACGGAGCGCTCGGCAGCATCATCGCCGTCGCGTTCGACGCCATGGCCAATGGAACGTGGGCGCGTCTCAAAGCATGCCCCGCCGAGACGTGTCTATGGGCGTTCTACGACGAGACCAAGAACCGCTCGGGAACGTGGTGCTCCATGAGCGTGTGCGGCAACCGCACGAAGGCGCGCACCTACCGGCAGCGGCATACGCACGCGGGCGTCGCAAGCGACTTCTCGTCGTTGAGCGGCCGGATCGCTCCGGCCGCCAAACCCGACTCTGCTACGTGATCGAGGCCGGAGGCCTCGCGGATCCGCCGCGCAACGCGGCGAGCTGCCGTTCGATCGGCCATTCCCCGAACGCGAAGATGAGCAGAATGACAAGGTTGACCAGCGGTATCAGCATCAGCAAGCTGTACGCGCCTGGGTAGCCCGCTTTGCTCGCGATACGCCAGTAGATGAAGATCGTGAAGGCGAGGATGATGAGGAAGAAGATGCCATAGGCGGCCAAGAACGCGCCCACGGCGGCGCCGTTCGTCGAGGTCGATGTCGAGTTGTCGTCCAAAAGCAGCGCTAAGGCGGCGATGAGATGCATGTGTCCATCCTCCTTGTGGTCGCGCTGTTGCCCCCGGGTGCGCCGCCGACCTTCAGCGTGCGGTCCCTCAGTACGGCGTGCATAGCGGGTCGCCGATGACGACCTCTTTCCACACGATCTCCGACAGCCCGGCCCAGAACGATTCGCCCAGCGTCCTGCCTGCGGTATACGCCGCGAACACGCTCGGAGGATCGGGAATCGCGTTGAGATACGGCTCGGTGACATCGCCGTGCACGCCGGTGACCCCTTGATGGATCAGATCCGCGATCTGGCTTTGGCCGCCGCCCGGGGTGCGGATGTTGCTCGCCGACGTGCTCACCGCCGTCTCGGCGATGCCGCCCGGCACGAAGGTCAGCGCGTGATAGGCCGCGGCCGAGAAGTGCGCATCGTTGCTGCCCCAGCTCACATAACCGATGAGCGGGTTGGGCGGTGCCACGAATGCGATCGTGTTGTCGATCTGCGCGTCGAACCCGGCAGCCGCGAGCTGCGTTTGCGCGGTCTGCATCGCGGTGTTGAAGACGGTGTAGCCGTCGCTCTTGGTCGGGTCGACGTCGAAGAAGAACTCGCCGTGCGGATGCGTGCCGTCGCACTTGAGGCCGTTGGAGATGAGGCCGTTGACATCGGCCACCGATCGCCCGTCCAAGCGCGTGACCAATACCATGTTGTACGTATCTGACGAAAATGGCGTCGTGGACCCGTAGTACGGATTGAACGCGGCGCCGCTGCCGGGGAACGCGCCTTTTGCCTGGGACATGATGCCGTCCACGCTGTAGCCGCTGAACGAACCGCCGCCGTTGACCAAATACGGCGTGCCGTACATCATGACGACGAAATCGATGCGCGTGCCGGCGTTATGGAGCGTCTTGATCGCGCTGGCCACCGGCGCGAAAAGGTTGGTCTGCAGATCCGGTGTCTGCGCGATCGTGAACGTGTTCGGGTCGCTCGAGAGCGCCACCGAAACGAGATTGCCGGCCGGGATGTGGCGGCCCATCATATAGGTCTGCGCGAGTTGGACGCTCGCGGGTACGGCGCTATTGGCGACCACTAACACGTGGACGTTCGCCATGGGCGTCGGCGCGGACGTGGGCGGAGCGGGAATGCCGGGAACGTTCTTGCCGCCGCCGCCGCTTGCGCAGCCCGATATGAAGATGGCGGCGAGCAACCATGCCGCCCACCCGCAAGACCGATCCAGGCGCATCTCCACCCTCCAAGCCTACCTGCACGCGCGGTGCAAAGGCAAGTGACAAACGACAAGGGCGACCCGTGCGGCCACCCTCATCGTCGCATCTCCCGAGCTGCGCTCGAGTGCAAGGCCCGGCGCTTAGAGTCCCGAGACCTGGCGTCCTTGCAGCGCGAGCGACACCTTGTTCTGCAGGTTGTCGAGGTGTGCGCGCGTGATCTCATCGAGCGAGCCCGAGTTGAGCGCGCTGCGCAGCGTGCCGGAGAGGCTGACGAGCTTCTCGCGCGCCAGCGCCTGTGCGTCGCTCGGCGTGCCCTTCGCGGGCGTGAGCGCCATGGCGATGAGCATGCGCGTGTACTCCGCCTGGAGATTGCGCGTGAGCAGCGGTACGTCCGACAGACCTCGCGTGCGCAGATCGCCGTACACGCTGTCCTGCGTCCAATCGAAGAGATCCGTCAGCGACATCGTGCTGCCGGGTTTAGAGCGGATGCCGATCTCGTCGATGCGCTGCAGGCGCAGCGGCTGATACAGCGTCGCCAGCAAGTACTTCTGCAGGCCGCCGATGACTTCGACGATCGGCACGTCATGGCGCGCAGGTGGATCGTACGCCCAACTGCCGCTCTCCAGCGGCTCCCACTCCTGATAGGTCATGCGATTCAGAAGATCGGGCGGCAGGCTCATGGCCGTCGCCGAGAAGACGTAGCGATCCAGGTTCTGCCACGCGCGGCGCTGCGTCGAGCGCGCGACCGGCGTCAGCGGCGTTGGCGCGCCCGGATCACCCGGCCGCGCGCGCGAGAGGTATTCGCCGCCGATGTAGTGCTCGAACACGAGGCTGCAGCGATTGTATTCGCGCAAGATGAATCCGAACGCGGTACGCTCTTCTTGGTAAGGGTGTTCGGTCCGT
>Ga0209656_10000059_pt1 | contig 71555 bp, 63 predicted proteins | sample BogFormECP12_OM2_FD_188239 | JGI IMG/M metagenome (GOLD analysis project Ga0209656, IMG submission 188239) | Bog forest soil microbial communities from Calvert Island, British Columbia, Canada - ECP12_OM2 (SPAdes) (version 2) | ecosystem: Environmental > Aquatic > Freshwater > Wetlands > Bog ...
CCACGACGCGTCCGGGGTTGGAGGAAAAGATCAGGATGCGGTCGCACATGAAGACCGCTTCCTCGATGTTGTGCGTGACCAATAGCATCGATTTCGTCGGCAACCGGCGCTCGATCCAGAGATCGAGCAGGTCGGTGCGGATCGTCTCGGCGGTCAATACGTCGAGTGCCGAAAAAGGTTCATCCAGCAGCAGAATGGTCGGCTCCACGACAAGCGCGCGGGCAAAGCCGACGCGCTGTCGCATGCCGCCCGACAATTCGCGCGGGTAGGCCGACTCGAAACCGTCGAGGCCGATCAGGTCGATGGCGGAAAGCGCGCGCCGGCGGCTTTCCTTGCCCGGCACCCCCAGGGCTTCCAGCCCCGCTTCGACATTCTGCAATACCGTCAGCCAAGGAAACAGAGCGAAGGTCTGAAAGACCATCGCGATCCCTTCCGCCGGACCGTTGACCGGATGGCCTCGATAGACCACTTCGCCGCCGCTGGGCCTGATGAGACCGGAGATGATGCGCAGCAGGGTCGATTTCCCCGAGCCGGAACGGCCGAGCAAACCGACGATCTCGCCGGTGCGCAGCGAGAGATCGACGTCGGCGAGGACGCGCACCTCGCCCGAACCCCGCGGGAAACCGCGGCTCACGTCGTGCACCGTCAGGATCGGCTCGCCGATTGCCGTTTCACTCAGCGTTTCGGTTGCGACCATTGCGATTTCTCAGTCGAGGCGCAGCCGCTCTTCTGCAAAGGCATAGAGCGGTCGCCACAGCAGCCGATTGAACAGGGTCACCAGCATCGACATCACGGCGATGCCGAGCACGATCTTTGGATAGTCGCCGGCGGCCGTGTTCTCGGCAATATAGGCTCCGAGGCCGTGTGCCGTGATCTTGGTGTCGCCCCAGGACACCGCCTCCGCAACGATACTGGCGTTCCACGCACCGCCGGCTGCAGTAATGGCACCGGTAACGAAATAGGGAAAGATCCCGGGCAACATGACTTGGCGCCACCATTGCCAACCGCGCATCCGAAAATTGGTCGCCGCTTCGCGGAAGTCGTTGGGATAGGCCATGGTGCCGGCGACCACATTGAACAGAATATACCACTGCGTGCCGAGGATGATCAGCGGGCTGAGCCAGATGTCCGGGTTCAGTTCGAAACGGACAATGGCCACCACGAACACCGGGAAGAGCAGATTGGCAGGGAACGCCGCGAGGAACTGTGCCAGGGGCTGGATCTTCTCTGCCAAATGAGGCCGCAGACCGACCTCGACTCCGATTGGGACCCAAATCACGGAGGCGACCGCGATCAGCACAACCACACGGGTCAAGGTGAAAAGGCCGAGCTTCAAGGCTTCAAGGACATCGTCCCAGCTTACCCCGGCGGCGACAAAGTCAATGATCTTCCACGCTGCGAAGACGGCTGCTGCCGCTACGGCGATGAACCAGAGAACGTCCACGATCGTCGAGTGCGAGAGGCGAACACTCGCAATCCCCTGCCGAAACGGGGCGAAGCGTCGGCGCGCGAGAGCGTGCAGCAGCAGGCTCCCCGGGTTGGTCACGGTTCCGAGGAGGCGGCTGCGCTGGAGCAAATCGAGAAACCATGAACCGGGTACCGTTTGCGCACCGGTCTGCTCGAAGCGAAACTTGTCGGCCCAGGCGACCAGCGGCCGAAACATCAGCTGGTCATAGAAGATGATTACCGCGGTCATCGTCAGCACCACCCAACCGACGGCAGCCAAGTCCTTTTCCGCCGTCGCCTGAGCCAAATACGCACCGATCCCGGGCAACGTAATGGTTCTGTCGCCGACTGTGATCGCCTCGCTCGCCACGACGAAGAACCAGCCCCCGGACATGCTCATCATCATGTTCCAGACGAGGCCCGGCATCGCGAACGGCGCCTCGAGACGCCAAAAGCGCTGCCATGCCGAGAAACGAAAACTTTGCGTTGCCTCCTCGAGGTCGCGCGGCACGGTGCGCAGCGACTGGTAGAAGCTGAAGGTCATGTTCCAGGCCTGGCTCGTGAAGATCGCGAAGATCGCCGCGGCTTCGGCACCCGCGACCCGGCCGGGAAACAAGGACATGAAGAAGACGACGGTGAAGGAAATGTAACCCAGCACCGGCACCGATTGGAGGATGTCGAGCAGAGGGACGAGGACGAGTTCGGCTCGCCGACTCTTGGCGGCGAGCGTCCCATAGGTGACGGTGAAGACCAGCGAGGCGATCATCGCCGCCAACATGCGCAAGGTCGTGCGCAGCGCGTATTCCGGCAGGTTGACCGGATCGAGCGAGACGACGGACTCTTTGAGCGCCGAGAGTGGCGCCAAGGTTTCGCGAGCTCCTTTGGCGGCAAGCAGTAGCAGGCCAAAGACCAACGGGAAGGCAATGATGTCCCAGCGGTTCGGGACCAGACCCCGCGCCGTTAGGCTTGCATAGCTGGTTGAGCTTCCTTGCACCCTGGTATCCTTCGAGCCCCGGACTCGCAGCACGGGGCAGCGCGATAGTCAAGTCGAGATCCGAGCGGTCGCTGTCATAGAACTGAAATATTAGCTAGCCATACTCGGGGCGATCATCAGGAGGCCTGAGTTTTACCGCGACCCGGAGACCGATAAACCTCCGGCCTCGCGGCGAGCCTCCGACGAAATTCCAGCCTACTAAGTTCAACGGGTGCAACTCTCATCCTCGGTCATGAGAAAGCGTTCACGCAATCTTCGGTCCGGGCGACGCATCGCCACGCAATCGCGCCTGATCGCGATCGCTCTCGCGGTCTGGCTTGTCGGTGCCGCAGCACGATCGAGCGCCTCGGGCGCCGAACGCGCTCCTGACGAGCCTCTACGCGTCGCTGTCTACGACGTGCCGCCGTACGGATCGGTTGATGCCGAGGGATTGTTTTCGGGCGCCAGCGTGGACCTTTGGCGGCGCGTCGGCGACGACCTCCATCTGACCTATCGCTTCATCACGGTCGCGCAAATGGAGGACGTCATCACCGGAGTCGAGCGTGGTCAGTTCGACGCGGCGATCGGCGCGATCACCATCACACCGGCCCGGCTGGCTCGCGTCGAATTCACCTATCCGGCCCACCGCTCCGGCGTGGCGGTCGCCCTGCCCAAGCAAACCGGGCCCATCGCGGCGATCATGTCCTATATCGCGGTCGTCAGGGAGCTCGGCCCCTTGATCGTCCTCACCCTGGGGCTGCTCGTGCTGATCGGTGCCCTGATGTGGGTCTTTGAGCGCAGGCACCGGCTCGCGTCAAATCCTGGCGAGCGCGGGGTCACATCGTTATCCGACGGCATCTATTGGGCGGCCGTCACCATGACCACGGTCGGCTACGGCGATGTGACGCCATTAACGCCGGTCGGACGATTCATTGCCGTGCTCTGGATGCTGGGGAGCCTGACTCTCATATCCCTGCTGACGACAAGCCTCGTCTCGCGCATGACTGCCGATGCCGTCACATCGGCCCCGATCGCACGGACTAGCGATCTCGACGGAAAACAATTGGCGGCCGTCGCGGATTCCTCGGGCGCCGAATATCTCGACGAGCAACACCTGCATTACACGAAATACGCCAATCTGAAGGACGCGCTGGCTTCGCTGGTGCGCGGAAAGTCCGACGCCGTCGTCAATAGCGTGGGCACTTTAGAATACGCGATCTCGACGTATTTCTCCGGGGTCATCCCGATGCCGAGCGGCACACTCGCCCCCTCCTACATGGCGTTCGCGCTGCCGCCGAATTCTCCGCTCAAGAAGCCTCTCGACCGCGCGCTGATCGAAATTACGGCGAGCGCGTCGTGGCGGTCGCTGGAGCCGAGATACTTCGGCAGGTAGCGCCAGGCCCTGCCGTCGCGGGGATTACGGGGATTACGGTGACAGTTTACTCTACGTTTCACAGTAGCTGCGCTTGCCGCGTGGTGTCCCGCTCCACTCGCGGCTTCGGGCCGGGCTTGCCGGGTGCCAAAGGGCGTCCGATGGTGGGGGCTCGCTCGATCCGGGTCGTCGTCGCCGCGTCAGTCGGCATGGCGAAGCGCCGCAAAATCGGGGATCAGCGCCCGCAATGGCGCCACCGTTGCCAGCTCGTCATCCTCGCCTGCAAGCTGCGCGCGGGTGCTCGACCACGGCCAGTCTTCAGCGCGGCTCACTAACCCGGCGACCACCGGATTAAGAGCGATGTAACGCGCCGCCGCCAACAAATGCGGCTCGTCCATCACCACTGCGCCGAAGGGACCCGCGGGTCGATGCCGAGCACCCGCATCCCGAAGGCCGCGCATTGTTTGCTGGCCTCGCTGCCGGCGCCGCCGACCCCGACGATCAAAACCGTCTGGGTCGGCAGATCGATCTTGCCCGGACCTCGCTGCCAACGCTTCTGAGGCAGGTAGTGGTCGAAGCGCCGGGCAAAGGCGAGCAGAAACGCCACCGCATGGGTGGAGAGATGCTCGTTGTAGCTGCCATGCATGCCGGTCACAACGACATCGCTATTGACCAACGCATCGTAGAAATAGGCAGCACAGAGCCCGGCGCGGGAAGCACAGATCCAGCGCAATTTTTTAACCCGGGCGAAGAGTTCGGGCGGCACGGTCCCGTATGCCGCATCGGCGGTCTTAATGTCGGCGAGAGCATCCTTCGGATCGGCGTATATCTTGGCGACAGCCCCCGGGACGGCCCGCCTGATCTTCTCCGGCCACGACGGGTTGGCATCCGGCGACAGCAACAGGAGCGTGAAGCTCATCGGCCAGCTCCAACTGGTGAGGCCGCCGAATGCATTGACAAGGTTGCGCAGTACGCCGCGCTCGGGGTTAAGGAAATCGCCTGTTTGATGAGCTTCGGAGCCCCTGAGGCAGACGCGGTGGAGCGCTCGATGCGCCTTTTTGCGGAGCGCGTAATGCCGCGTTTGAGTATCCGCTGATATGGAATACGTCGCGCTCGGCCGCACCGGGTTGCGAGTTATCGTAGCCGGGCTCCCCTGCGGCGGGTGCCGCCGGATAGGCCTCGGCACCGGCAGAAGCGAGGCGGTGGCGGTCGTGCGGATCCGGTGTAGTTGGCTGCGGGGACGTGGGCGCCATTGGCTAGTCTCCCGGCCTTCCGGATCGCTCGCGGAAGAAAGCGCCGATTTGGGCGCTGCGCGGACGGGTCGCCAGCCGTTCGTGCGCTTGTGACAGGGCGTCATCCCGCTGACCGGCGCGGACGGCCTCGGTCAGGGTCCAGTCCATGACGTCACGTGGCGCGTGGGCGGCCGCCAATCCGCCATAGATCGAAACGGACCGGCAAGCAACAGCTCGACCGCCCGGTCGTAAGCGCCCTCGTGCAACGGTGGGAGGCCCTCGACGACCGGGCCGCTTCGACGGCGCTGGCGGCCGTCGTGCACATCGTCGCCGGGCGTGACCAACGCCTCCTGGCCGGACCGCAACTCGGCCGTCGCCGGTGTCGGTGAAGACGAGGCATTTTCTATCGGCGTGGCTTCCCACAATGCCGCCAGCGGTCGCCGATGTCGCAGCTGAGTGTGTCGAGGCGCCATACAAATGCGGTGGAGTTGATGAGACTGAGGGCAAGAGCGCGTTGCGTGGCGCGCATCGGGCCGTCATAGAGTGAGTGCCCCGTCGTATTGCCGGAGTTCGAGGTGGAACAGCGCCTTGTGCCACCGGATAGGACCTGACTGAGGTGGCCGGGGATCGACCACAGCACCTCACGGGCCGCCATCCACCCCAATCCCTTTTGCGGGCATCCGGTCATGTCCATCAGTGTGCCGCCGTGTGGTGCGGCCAGAAACTCAGCGGTCTGCGTGCTCAGTACCATTTTTCTTTATCGACGACGTTCAGCAGCGGCCGGACGTCAACCGGCGACGGTTGGAGACGGAATGCGCTGCGCTTGTCCGCCCTACGCTTGCTATGATCGTTAAAGACGCCGAGGAGGACACAAGCATGGACGCCTACGTCTATGGCAAGAGGCGGACGCTGCCGGACGGCTTCGAGGCCTATGGTAACCGCTCGTGGAGTGCCGTTGTCTCGATTGACATGCATCAAGGCCATTTGGCGGACACGCCCGACTGCCCCTGCCCAGCGCCGAGGGCCCGAGAGTTGGTCGCGCCGATCGACGCGTTTCATGACGAAGTTCGCCGCCTCGACGTGCCGATCGTCCACGTCCGGACCGTTTTGCGCAAAGGTGGCGTTGACGACATCAGGGGTCACAAGGCGGCCTGGCGGCTGGTCTTCCCGCTCTACGCGGGCCAGATTCCGAACGCAGACGAGCATGGGATCGAGGGAACGCGCTGGACTGAGTTCGTGACCCGCGTCGAGCCGGGGGACATGACGGTCAACACCAAAAAACGGTTGTCGGCGTTTTATCCGACCGATCTCGATTTCCTGCTGCGCAACCTCGACGTCCGTACCGTCGTTCTCAACGGCGGGTTTACAGACTGCTGCATTTTAAACGCGGCCTTTGAGGCGAGCAATCTAGGGTACAACCTTGTCGTGCTGCGCGATCTCGTGCGAGGGACCAATGAAGAAATGGAGGATGCGGCGCTGAAGATGGTTTCGCTTCACCTCGGATTGGTCCTCGACTCTGCCGATCTCCTGGACCGATGGGGAGAGTCGGCTTGATCGCCGTCACGGCCCAACCGTCGGACGCACCAGCTCCAAAAATGAAGCGGATTCCACTTTCCGAATGGCGCAACCTGCAATTGGCATCCACAGCGTAAATCAAGGATTACGCGATTGGCACCGTACTATGCCGGTTTGGCAGGTTAGCTGTCGCGGAAGTCAGCAAGCGAAGGGAGCTGTCATAGGCCGGTGAAGACAAACGGAGGACGCGCATTACCGTAAATCGGGCTATTGAAACCATGCGCATCGGAGGAGTGACGCTAGGATTTGTACTTGCTTCAGCGAGCGACGCCGGTCCACTCTGGCGCTTCCACGTTCTGCAATTGTCGGTGACGCTGTCGATTGTGGGTTTGACCGGCATAGAATCGCTCCTGTTCGGGGCGGAGGCAGCAAAGCTCTCTGGTTATGGTGACCTGGGTGGATACCAGCGGCAGTCTGGGTTGAACAATCTTGCTGTCGCAGTGGTGTGCATTTGGGTCTGGGTCGTTGGATGGGGCTTTCACGCCGAACTAAGCGTGTTCCTGGTCCTTCTCGTGTTCTTGACGATGTCAGCGATCAATCATGTCTATTCTGCCTGGCTCGCGGGTAATCGGAGATTTAATAGCTATATGCGCCCTGTCATGCTGCTCGCGCTCGCGATCGGGGTCGCTCCTTTTATCGGTGCGGCCCTGTCGCAGGCGTCGCCCTAAAGATGGACGAGATTTCATCCCGCTGCGATTAAAGGTTGTCCGAGTAATCGTAGGTTATGGCCCGCGCTTTGAGGACCGCGCCGACACTTAACCAGCCTAACAGCGCCTGGGGGATTACGGTGACAGTTTACTCTACTTTCACAGCAGCTGCGCTTGCCGCGTGGTGTCCCGCTCCACTCGCGGCTTTGGGCCGGGCTTGGCGGGTGCCAAAGGGCGGCCGAGCCGACGCCCGAGCATCGCGATCCATTCCGGCCTCCCCAGCGGGCGTCCGATGGTGGGGGCTCGCTCGATCTGGGTCGTCGTCGCCGCGTCAGTCGGCATGGCGAGAAGCGCCGCAAAATCGGGGATCAGCGCCCGCAACGGCGCCACCGTCGCCAGCTCGTCATCCTCACCTGCAAGCTGCGCGCGGGTGCTCGACCACGGCCAGTCTTTGGCGCGGCTCACGAACCCAGCGACCACCGGATTAAGCGCGATGTAGCGCGCCGCCGCCAACAGATGCGGCTCGTCCATCACCACTGCGCCGAAGCGATCCTGGAACAGATGGCCCGTCCATCGGAACCGAGCGTTGATGGCCCGGTGTAGCGCCGGTGCGCTTCGGCAAAGGTCGCCCGCAGCCCATCCTCGTCGGCCGGTGTCACGATCAGGTGGATGTGATTGGGCATCAGGCAATAGGCCCAGACTGCTGTGCGGGCGCGCCGCGCCGCCGTGGCGATCAGCCGGCGATACAGGCGATAGTCGTCGGCCTCGAAAAACACGTGTTCACGCCGATTACCGCGCTGGGTGACATGGTGGGGCAAGTCCGGCACGACAACGCGCGCGATCCGGGCCATGCCCGTACTCCATTCAGCCGATCCGAGAGATGTTCATAGCGACGCGGCGGCATCCGGCGGCATCTTGTAAACTGTCACCGTAATCCCAAGCAAACCGGGCCCATCGTGGCGATCATGTCCTATATCGCGGTCGTCAGGGAGCTCGGCCCCTTGATCGTCCTCACCCTGGGGCTGCTCGTGCTGATCGGTGCCCTGATGTGGGTCTTTGAGCGCAGGCACCGGCTCGCGTCAAATCCTGGCGAGCGCGGGGTCACATCGTTATCCGACGGCATCTATTGGGCGGCCGTCACCATGACCACGGTCGGCTACGGCGATGTGACGCCATTAACGCCGGTCGGACGATTCATTGCCGTGCTCTGGATGCTGGGGAGCCTGACTCTCATATCCCTGCTGACGACAAGCCTCGTCTCGCGCATGACTGCCGATGCCGTCACATCGGCCCCGATCGCACGGACTAGCGATCTCGACGGAAAACAATTGGCGGCCGTCGCGGATTCCTCGGGCGCCGAATATCTCGACGAGCAACACCTGCATTACACGAAATACGCCAATCTGAAGGACGCGCTGGCTTCGCTGGTGCGCGGAAAGTCCGACGCCGTCGTCAATAGCGTGGGCACTTTAGAATACGCGATCTCGACGTATTTCTCCGGGGTCATCCCGATGCCGAGCGGCACACTCGCCCCCTCCTACATGGCGTTCGCGCTGCCGCCGAATTCTCCGCTCAAGAAGCCTCTCGACCGCGCGCTGATCGAAATTACGGCGAGCGCGTCGTGGCGGTCGCTGGAGCCGAGATACTTCGGCAGGTAGCGCCAGGCCCTGCCGTCGCGGCCCTGTGGCCGTGACGATCAGCGCGTGCTTCCGCCGGTCTTCTTCCAGGGTAAGTGGCTTTCCGGGCTTAGAGCGGCGCGAGGAGCTCCTTCGGAGCCAGATGCTCGCACTCATCGTCCTGGTATTCACGGCCGCCACAATGTACGTGCTCGAAGGTGAAGATGACCCTCAGGCTCCCCGTCTCCCTCCCCTCACCCGCATCCCGTGCGAAAATCGTCCCTCTCGCAGCACCTGGCGCTCCAAAGTCGAGGCATGTCTCGTCAAAGCGCCGTCAAAACACTGTCACAGAACTGAAATATTAACTCGCCATACTCCGGTGCTTGCCGGAATCAGGGGACCAGAAAGCATGACTGACATCGCGCTGCAGGCACAAGCGGGCACTGGCGCCGTCGCCGTTCGCCCGAGGCTCGACGGTGGGCTCAATCCTGGCACCGCCATCATCTTCCTTCTGCTGCTTGCAGGTGGGCTGCTGTTTGTGGCGTACAGCCTCTATTCCGATATCGCCGAGAGCGGCACCAAGACCACGACGCTTTTGCCGTACCTGCTGCTTTTCGTAGCGCTGCTGGTTGCCCTCGGCTTCGAATTCGTCAATGGCTTCCACGACACCGCGAATGCCGTGGCCACGGTGATCTACACACACTCGCTGCCCGCCGAGATAGCGGTCATGTGGTCGGGGAGTTTCAATTTCCTCGGGGTCCTGCTGTCGAGCGGCGCCGTGGCCTTCGGCATAATCTCGCTCCTGCCGGTCGAGCTGATCCTTCAGGTCGGGAGCTCGGCCGGTTTTGCGATGGTATTCGCGCTGCTGATCGCCGCGATCATCTGGAACCTTGGTACCTGGTATCTCGGCCTGCCGGCTTCGAGCTCGCACACCTTGATCGGCTCGATCATCGGGGTTGGCGTCGCCAACGCCTTGGTGCACGGCCAGGATGGAACCTCCGGTGTCGACTGGGGGCAGGCCACCAATGTTGGAAAAGCGCTGCTGTTCTCACCCGTCGTCGGCTTCGTTCTCTCGGCGGTTTTGCTGCTCGTCATGAAGCTTCTCATACGACAGCCCGAGTTGTACCGCTCGCCTGAGACGGATAAGCCTCCGGCATGGTGGATCAGGGGACTGTTGGTCTTCACCTGCACAGCCGTCAGCTTCGCCCACGGCTCCAACGACGGGCAGAAGGGCATGGGGCTGATTATGCTGATCCTGATCGGCACGGTCCCCACCGCCTTCGCCCTCAACCGCGCCCTGCCCGACAGCCAGATCGCGCAGTTCGAGGCCAACTCGGCGGCTGCCGCGAAGATCGTCGAAGAAAAGGCTGCCGGGTATAACATCCTCGGCGACCCGCGCCCTGCGGTGATGGAGTATGTTTCGCACCACAAGATCAACGAGGGAACCTATCCGTCGCTCGCCGTGCTGATCCAGGACATCAACAAACAGGTCAAGCAGTACGGCTCGATTGCAAAAATTCCAGCCGCCGCGGTCGGCAATACCCGCAACGACATGTATCTTGCCGACGAGGCTCTGCGCAATCTGATGAAGGACAAGGACAGCGATCTGTCGAAGGAAGAAGTGGCGACACTGAACGCCTACAAGCAGTCGCTTGACGCCTCTACGAAGTTCATCCCGATCTGGGTAAAGATCGCGGTCGCGATTGCGCTCGGCCTTGGCACGATGGTCGGATGGAAGCGGATCGTCATCACCGTCGGGGAGAAGATCGGCAAGACACATTTGACCTATGGTCAAGGTGCCGCCGCGGAGCTCGTCGCGGCGGTGACCATCGCTGGGGCCGACATGTACGGTCTGCCGGTGTCGACCACCCATATCCTGTCATCGGGTGTTGCGGGAACCATGGCAGCCAATGGGTCGGGCCTGCAGCTGTCGACGCTCCGCAACATCGTAATGGCGTGGATATTGACCTTGCCGGTGGCGATGATGCTGTCGGCGGGCCTCTACATCCTGTTCCTTAACGTGTTCTGAGGCGGACGACATGCGCGCGACCGATGTCATGATTCGCGACGTCGTGACCGTTCATCCCGACACCGATGTCGCCGATGCGATCAAGCTCTTGTCGGAGCACGACGTCAGCGCTCTTCCCGTTGTCGACGAGGCGGGCAACCTGGTTGGCATGCTCAGCGAGGCGGACCTGATCCATCGTGTCGAAATTGGCACCGAAAGGCATCGGCCGTGGTGGCTTGAGGCGGTCACGGGCGCGAGCACGCTCGCCGAAGAATTCGCCAAGTCGCACGGCAAAAAGGTCAGCGAGATCATGACCTCAGGCGCCATTTCGGTGTCCGAGGATACGCCGCTTTCGGAGATCGCCACGCTGTTCGAGCGAAAGCGCATCAAGCGCGTCCCGGTCGTCAAAGACGGCAAGCTTGTCGGCATAGTCAGCCGCTCCAACCTGATCCAGGCGCTCGCATCGGTGGTCGGCCGCATGGATCAGCACGACGAAACGGACCGCCAAATCCGGCTCGAGTTGCTGTCTCGACTCAAAGACCAACCGTGGACCGGTTTTGGCGACCGAAACATTACGGTTGGCAACCGCGTCGCGCATCTCTGGGGGCTCGTCGGCTCAGAGGCCGAACGCAAGGCACTGCTAGCGCTTGCGGAAAGCGTACCCGGGGTGTCGCGGGTTTCCGACGAAATGATCCCGGCCTATTGACAGGAGAGCATAGGGCCCGCGGTTAAATTGGAGGGTGCAAATGGCAGAGTTGGCGATCGAGCAGCCCCCTCCCGATCTCGCGATCGCCGCGCCGCCGGCGCCTGTGTCGCAGCGTTACATCAATCGCGAGCTGTCCTGGCTCGCCTTCAACGAGCGTGTTCTCGATGAGGCGAGCAATTCGGGCCACCCGCTCCTCGAGCGGGTGCGGTTCCTGTCGATCTCCGACACCAACCTCGACGAATTCTACATGGTGCGCGTCGCCGGCCTCAAGGAATTGGCGGCCAGCGGCGTTCACGTGAAGAGCGCAGACGGATTGACCCCGAATCGGCAGCTGAACGCTATTGCGGAGGTGACTGGGCACCTTGTTGATCGGCAGCAGCGATGCTGGACAGACTTGCAGAAACGCCTGCATGCCGAAGGTGTTCTGATCCTCGATCATGACGCATTGGCGAGCAACGATCGCGCATGGCTGCGGCAGCTGTTCGTCGACCGGCTCCTTCCGGTCCTGACACCGATCGCGATCGACCCGGCGCATCCGTTTCCGTTCATTCCCAATCGCGCCTTGGCGATGGTTGTGGAATTGCGTCAGGACGACGGGTCCCAGATCAATGCGCTGGTGCTCGTTCCCGAACGCGTCGAGCGGTTTATCCGGCTTCCCGGTCACGAGGTCCGCTTCGTCCTGATCGAGGACGTGCTGCTCGCTGTAGGACTGTCGGAGCTGTTTCCCGGTATGACACCGCTCGGCTACGGCGTGTTTCGAGCATTGCGCGACAGCGACATCGAAATCGAGGAGGAAGCACAAGACCTGGTTGCGATGTTCGAATCCGCGCTCAAGCGACGTCGGCGTGGTCAGATCATCCGGCTGATGTTTTCAGCCGGCACCCCGGACCGTCTGCGCGATTTTGTCATCGAGCAGACTCTGACCCAGCTCCAAGATGTCGTCGTGGTCGACGGCATGGTCGGCCTTTCTGATGTTCGCCTGCTGATCACAGCAGAGCGGCCGGACCTGTTGTTCCCACCGTTTACGGCCCGCTTCCCCGAACGGATAAAGGATTACGGTGGCGATTGTTTTGCTGCCATCCGGGCGAAGGACATCGTCGTCCACCACCCCTACGAATCTTTCGATGTGGTGGTCCAGTTCGTCCGACAAGCTGCCGACGACCCTAACGTCATTGCTATCAAGCAAACGCTCTACCGGACCTCGGAAGACTCGCCGATCGTCGCCGCCCTTGTCGATGCCGCCGAATCCGGCAAGTCCGTGACGGCGCTGGTCGAGTTGAAGGCGCGGTTTGATGAAGAACGCAATATCCGCTGGGCTCGCCGGCTGGAGCGGGCCGGTGCGCAAGTCATCTTTGGCTTTATCGATCTAAAGACGCACGCCAAAGTGTCGCTCGTCGCACGCCGCGAAGGCGAGGCCCTGCGCTCGTATGTCCATTTTGGAACCGGCAATTATCATCCGGTCACCGCCAAGATCTATACCGACCTGTCGTTTTTCACCTGCGATCCGGCGTTCTGCCACGACGCGGCTCGGCTGTTCAACTTCGTCACCGGCTATGCCCGCCCGGCGCATCTCGAAAAGCTCGCGATCTCGCCGGACGGCATCAGGGCCAAACTGATCGAGCTGATCGAGGCCGAGATCGCGCATGCGGAAGCCGGCCGGCCGGCCGCGATTTGGGCAAAGCTCAACGCGCTCGTCGATGTCGACATGATGGAAGCGCTTTATCGCGCTTCTCGGGCGGGTGTAAAGATCTCGCTCGTCATTCGCGGTATGTGCTCGCTCCGACCGGGGGTTCCTGGGCTTTCCGAAAACATCATGGTCAAGAGCATCATCGGGCGCTTCCTCGAGCACGCCCGCATCGTCTGCTTCGGTTCCGGGCACGGGCTGCCCTCGCCCGAAGCCGCGGTATTCATTTCGTCGGCGGATTGGATGCCGCGAAATCTCGACGGCCGCGTCGAGACCTTGGTGCCGATCGAGAACCCGACCGTGCACCAGCAGATCCTCGACCAGATCATGGAAGCCAACCTCCACGACGACGCGCAAAGCTGGCTCCTGCGCCCCGACGGCTCATGGGAACGGGCGGTTCCAGGGAAAAAGCCTCTGAGCGCGCATGTGTACTTCATGACCAACCCGAGCCTTTCCGGCCGGGGCAGCGCGTTGCACGGGCACCACGGGCACGGCCATTGGCTGAGGATCTCCGACTGAAATTCTCGACCTCACCGTTACCGAACACCCAAGGTTGCTGGAGCTGTATTCGTTATTCGGCTATCGTGTGGCAGGTTGGATAGAATCCTCAGCTGAGCATGAGCGACGACAGGAAATCGCTCCTTTCCTTCCACGCTTTGGTTCGGCGCCGCGTTGTTCTGGTCGCATGGTGGGCGCTTGCCATCGCATTTGGGCCAGTTGCGTTAGCCCCTGCCGCGGCACAGGTGACGTTGCAGGTCGAGGCGACCGACGGGTTGCCGGGATTTCACCGCGCCGACTTGTCCCGCTACTTGGCGCAGCATATGGCAGAGACCCGGCTTGCCGACTGGCGTTTCGAGCCGACGACGGGCAATGGCGCCGCGGCTGATCGCGTCGAGTGGACATTCAAATTGAACCCATATGCCGGAGGAGAAGTGCGCAACTTTGTGCACACGCTGGTCTACGAACGGAAGTTTGGCGTACACCGTCCGGTCACGATCGAGGCGCGGCTCTATCTGAACGGGGAATACCAGACCCTCGTCGAACAGCAAGCGATCGTCCGAGGCGGTCCTGACTCTCCCGAGCTCGCTGCCGCAGTTGCGAGCGCCACGCAAAATCTCCTCGGTCCATCGGGGGCTTACCGCGCCATCGATCTCGGGTTGCGTCGGGGTCATTTGTGACGGTAGCTCGAGTGTCCTTGTCCTCGACACCGGTTCCCTCTTGCCCGCCGAGGGCTGGCATGCCGGTGTAGCGGGCTCGGTCGACCCACGCGGCAGGAACGACCTTCGTGCGAACCAGCCTTACTGCGCTGGTGATCCTCGGTGCCGCCATACTCGGGGCTGTAAGCGAACCCGCTCCCGCACAGGAGGAGGGGTTTTTCGAGCGAGACAGGCTGACCGGCGACTGGGACGGGGTGCGCAAGCAGTGGCAAGATGCGGGCATTGATCTCGGCGTCAACGACACCTCGGAAACCCTGTCCAATCCCACTGGCGGCATAAGGCAGCTGACGATTTACCAAGGTCTACTCGACGTATCTCTCAATCTCGATCTTGAAAAGCTTGCAAAGTGGCCGGGCGCGACGTTTTATATCGATGGCTACTGGATAAGTGGTCGCGGCCTGTCGAGGAACGCAATCGATAATCTTCTGACGGTCAGCAGCATCGAGGCGCTGGCCACAACGCGCCTCCACGATTTGTGGCTGCAGCAGGAGTTCCTCGACCGCCAAGCCTCGCTCCGTGTCGGCCAGATCGCTCTCGATGACGAATTTTACATCAGCCAATACTCGGCCGGCTTCGTCAACTCGACGTTTGGCTGTCCGGATATCTGGTCGACTGACCTGCCGAGCGGCGGGGCTTGCTATCCATTCGCGACACCGGGCGCACGATTTCGGGTCGCGCCGACGACTGGTTTGACCTTCTCTGCTGCAGCCTTCAACGGCAACCCGGCACCACTCGGACCGGGAGATCCACAGGTCCGCAACTCGAGCGGCACCAACTTCTTGGTTGGCGAGGGTGGCTTCCTGCCGATTGCCGAACTTGCTTATGCCTTCGACGAGGAGCCGATTTCCTCTTCTCGGCTGAGCGATGTCAAACTCGGAGCCTGGTACCATACGGCAGATTTTCCCGATCAGCGCCGCGATAGCTTGGGGCGCTCGCTCGCGGACCCGACCAGCAATGGTATTCCGGCCACGCACGGCAGCAATTTCGGGGCCTATTTGGTGGTGGACAAGATGTTGTGGCGGCGTCCCGACACGGCGACCCAAGGCCTCGCCGCCTTTCTTCGCGTCGGCTACGCCCCTCCTGACCGCAATCTGATCAGTCTCGAGATCGACGCCGGCCTTACCTTTAAGGGTCTCTTCCCGGGCCGCGAGCTCGACGTGCTGGGCGTTGGGACGAGCTATGCGCGGATCGGCTATGCCCGCCGTTTAGACCAGGACGAGGTCCTATTCACCGGCATCGAGCGCCCGATACGTGATTACGAGGCGGTGCTCGAAGTCACCTACGAAGCACGCATTGCGCCATGGTGGGTTCTGCAGCCGGATCTGCAGCTTGTCTTCCATCCCGGCGGTTACATCCCAGCACCCCCACCGGCGCCCGTGGGGCAGCCGATCCCCAATGCTTTGGTCGTCGGCCTGCGATCCGCTATCACGTTCTAAAGTCTTGCCGGACCGGAAGCGTGCCATGACAGAGACCGGACACATCCTTCTGCTTCGTCAGGGAGCAGACGCCTGGAACGCATGGCGCGCGGCGAACCGGTCGATCCGTCCGGATCTCCGAAAGGCGAACCTAAACGGGGCGAACCTCGATGGCGCTTTCCTCCGCGGCGTGGATCTCGGCGGGGCGAACCTCAACCGAGCGAACCTCCGCAATGCTATACTCGATGACTCGGACCTCTGCGGAGCGGATCTTAGCGGTGCGAACCTTAGTCGGGCGCATCTCGGCAGGGCTATCCTCAGTGACGCCAATGTCAGCAGAGCGAACTTCAGTGACGCAAATCTCAGCTCAGCCGATCTCAGCAGGACCAATCTCAGCTTGGCGAACTTCACCGGGGCGACGCTCTCCGATGCCAATCTCGGCGGCGCGAGTCTCTCCGGAGCGCTCCTCAGGGGGGCAAATCTAGGCGGAGCAACGCTCGTATCGGCGAACCTCAGCGGAGCTGATCTCTCTGGCGCTTATCTGAGCGGCGCAGTCGTTCACGGGGCAAACCTCCGCGGAGCCGACCTCAGAAGGGCGAATTTGATCGCCACCAACCTCAATGGAGCAAACCTCAGCCTCGCCAACCTCTCTAGCGCAAACCTCAGCGGCGCAGAGCTTAGTAACGCAGACCTCAACGGGGCGGTTCTGAATAATGCCAACCTCTGCCTGTCGAACTTGAGCGGCGCGGCATTAACCGGTGTGCGGTGGCAGCTCCACGCGATGCGCGGATGCTACCTGGGCATCCGTGGTCTCGAATCATGCTTCGGCAACGCCCTCTTCAAGCGCGCCGCAGCCGACCAGGACTTTCTCGACACTTTGGAGGCCCAGTTGAAAGGAACTCGCCGGATGGTCTTGTTCCGGGCCTGGGGTTTGATCGATTATGGCCGCAGCCTGCTCCGCGTCGCCGCGATTTCGTTTGGTTTAGCGGCCATTTACGGCGGTATTTATCGAATTTTTCCCAGTATCCTCGATTGGAAGGGCAGCGCGAACAGTTGGTTTACACCCTACTATTTTTCGATTGTCACGTATACGACCCTCGGCTTCGGTGATGTGAAGCCGGCGACTGTCGCGGGCGAAATCATCGTAAGCAGCGAGGTCATTCTCGGCTACACGACCCTCGGACTGCTGCTTTCCGTCCTTGCGCAAAGCATCGCTCGGCGCAGCTGAGCTGTTAGCCGATTCAGGAAGAGCAGGGAAAGGCCCAGCCGAGCAATCCTTAGAGGCTGGCTAAAAATAAACCCAGAAATGTCAATGCTTATTCATCATTCCCGCGAAAGCGGCCCCCGGGTTACGCCTCCTTCGGACCGTCGCAAGCGAAGCCCGGCGCAGGGATCCAAGGACCAAAGCGGTTGCCTCCTGTTCCGTGCCGGGGGCAAGCCTGGACCCCCGCTTTCGGCGGGGTGACGGTAATCCATTGTAACCACCGCCACCATTTTCGATCGGATGCACAGACGACAAGTCTCGGCTGCCCAAGCCCGCAGAGCCAACCTTAATGGCGCATATCTGAGCGGCGTAGCCCTCAATGAGGAAAATCTTCTCGGTTCCGACCTCAGCAGGGCGAATGATCGGGAAAACTCTGGACGGAGCAAAACTAAGCCTAGGCCGACCTCTCCAGCGGAAGTCGCACCAGTTCCTTCTGTCATAAATGCTTCATCATTCGGTCATAAACCCTTCATCCACCTGTCGCATCGCGGCGTTAACCTCGCGCAGCAGTCTTCGTTTCGCGGGGGGAACAGTGAACAAGAAAGCGAAATATCCGCGGTGTGCCAGCTATCGGCGGCCTGGTCGCCATCTTGTCCTGTGCCGTTCTACCAATATCGGTCATGGCGCAGACGGCAACGCCGGCGAACGATCCAATCAAAGAGCTGCAGAACGAAATTCGCAATATCCAAAAGCAATACCAGACCTAAATTCACAGCCTGCAGAAACAGCTCGATGATCTAAAGGCGGCGCAGGCGGCGGCGCCTAAGCCTCCGCCGCCGCCGGCACCGGGGCTGGCGGTTCCCCCGCCGGGAGGCGCACTCCCGCCGCCAGTGCCGGGAGGACCTGGTGCTCCGCCGCCTCCAACCGAGGCCGCGGCCAAACGCGGAGGAATTTTCGGTCTGCCGATCAATGTGAGCATGGCAAACACATTCATCGAGGCCGCGAGTATCTTCCGCACACGCAACGAGACCGCCGACATCGGGTCGAACTTCAACACCGGCATTCCGATGCCGAACAACCCGAATTATTTCCTCTCCGAGTTCCGCGAGAGCGCGCACCAAAGCCGCCTCGCCTTGCTCGCTGAAGGCCGAGTTGACGAGTTCACAAAGCTCGGCGGCTATTTCGAAACCGATTTCCAGAGCGCGGGGGCGAGCTCAAACTCGGTCCAGAGCAACAGCTACACGCTGCGGTTGCGACAGGCTTACGCCACGGTCGACAAGAACGACTGGGGGACCTACGTCCTGGGAGGGCAGGCCTGGAGTTTCCTGACAATGTTCAAGGACGATATGACACCGCGCCAGGAGAACATCCCCTTGACCATCGACGCGCAGTATGTCCCGGGGTTCACCTGGTTGCGGAACCCGCAGTTCAGGGTGGTGCAGCATTTCGGTGATTTGTATGCGGCGGGCCTGGCGCTGGAGAGCCCGCAGGCGGTGATCTTCAGCGGTCCCAATTCGCCGTTGGTGCCGACGACCTTCAACAACACCGGTGGCTCGGGGCTCAATCCCACGACCACCTATTCGACGGATGTCGGACCGGACATCGTGGCTAAAGTCACCGCCGATCCTGGGTGGGGGCATTTCGAGCTCTATGGCGTCGGTCGCGCATTCCGCAGCCGCGCTAACATGTCGAACCACACGATCATCGGCGGCGGGGGTGGTGCGGGTGCGGTCATGCCGATAATTCCAAAGCTCCTCGATTTTCAGGCCGATTTTCTGGCCGGAAACGGCATCGGCCGTTACGGCAGCGTAGGGCTGCCGGACGTGACGCCCAGGCCGAATGGCGTCCTGGCACCGATCCCAGAGATCCAGGCCCTGGTCGGGTTGGTAGGGCACGCGACCGACACTATCGACCTTTACGCGTATGCAGGCGTTGAGGCGGCTGACTCGACCCCGTTTACGGCGTTCACGTCCAGCGGCACACTGCCTTTCGGCTATGGCAACATCCTTTATAACAACAGCGCTTGCCTCCACGAGGCAGCCTCCGTGACCGCGGCTGCGACCAACTGCGCGGCCAATACTTCTCGCGTCTGGCAGATCACCGGCGGCTTCTGGTGGGACGTCTACAAGGGCGATTTCGGCAGGCTGCGGATCGGTGGACAAGGCTCATTCACCGAGCGCTCGGTCTTCGCCGGCATCGGCGGCGGGCCGAACACCGACGAGGGCATCTTTATGGCATCACTGCGGTACTACCCTTCGCACCCTGAGGCGGCGGCTGCCTAACCTCGCCCGTTGCCGTAGGATTGCGGAAATAGATCAGACGCGATTTTGATCAGATGCGGGACGCTGCCAAGCGCCGCCGATGGTCGAGTGGCTGCAGAAACAAGTCGCGCGCCTTTCGGCTGTAACGCGGCTCTCGATCGGGACGATCATCTTACCGATCGGGCAGATCGCGATGCCGGCGACCTTTAAATGCGCGCCCACGCGAAAGGCAGGCCAACGATCGTAATCGCCAACGCGACGGCCGTGATCCGGTGGCCAAGCGCCAGCCACCACCCGGGGGGGACCAGCCAGATGATGCCGAGGATGCCGAGCGGGCCGGATCCTACTTCGCGCAGGGAAGCCTGAACAGTCTGCTTAAAGCTGGACGGGAAAATCGCTTCAATTACTGTACGATCTCGTAATGTAGCATTCGTTCGGGCCCAGGAGCTTGAAGGCGTCTTCCCCCGGGAGCACTGCGATCTGCTTGTAATAGTCCCACGGGCCTCTGGATTCCGACGGGTTCTTGACCTCGAACAGATACATGTCGCGGACCAATGTCCCATCCTCGCGGATCTTGCCGTTCTTGGTCATGAAGTCGTTGACCGGTGTCGCCTTCATCTCCTTGGCGACGGCCGGGCCGTCGGTGGTGCCGGTCGCCTTGATCGCCGCGAGATAGTGCATGATCGCGCCGTACACCCCGGCCTGGACCATCGTCGGCTCGCGCTTCATCCTGTCGAAAAAACGCTTCGACCAGGCCCGCGTAGCGTCGTTCTGATCCCAGTAGAAGGCCGAGGTCAGTTGCAGCCCGTGCGCGGTCTGCAGGCCAAGTCTGTGGACGTCCGAAATGAAGAGGAGCAGCCCGGCAAGCTTCTGTCCGCCCTCGACGATACCGAGCTTGGCCGCCTGCGTGATCGAGTTGATCGTGTCGCCGCCGGCATTGGCGAGACCGATGACCTTTGCCCTCGAGGCCTGCGCCTACGATAGGAAGGGGGAGAAATCCGCGGTCTCGAGCGGCGCCCGGATCGAGCCCAGAACCCAGCCACCGTTTTGCTTGATCACTTTTGAGGTGTCGCGCTCGAGGTCATGACCAAAGGCGTAATCCGCAGTGATAAGGCGTAATCCGCAGTGATAAAGAACCAGGTGTCGCCGCTGGATCTGACGACTGCGCCGCCGGTGCCGTTCGCCAACGCCACGGTATCGTAGGTCCAATGGACCGAGGTTGGTGAGCAGGCCCTGCCGGTGAGGTCGGAGGCGGCTGCGCCAGAGATCAGCGACACCTTATTCCTGTTGTGCGCGACCTCCTGGACGGCGAGAGCCACACTCGAAGTCGCCACGTCGGCAATCGCGTCGACGCCGTCAATGCCGAACCACTGATTGGCGATCGCCGAACCGAGATCGGAGTTGTTCCGGTGATCGGCGCTGACCAGCTCGACCCTCTTGCCGTTGACGGTGCCGCCGATATCGGCGTAAAGGCTCGACATGTCAGTGAGCACACCGATCTTGACAACATTGCTCGACAAGAAGGGCTCGATCTGGGCGGAGGCTGTCGCGGACAGCGGCAAAACCGACTACTAGGGCAAATTTCATCGGAATTCCTTTTGGGTCGCTCTCACACCCCGACATAATTGTGTAACTTGTCGAGGTTCTGAGCAACATCCTCGCTGCGGATCGTGGCGATGACGCAGCGATGCTCGACGACACATTGGCGGTCGGCCGGAAACGTAACCAAAATTCCCGGATTCGCGGCCCGTTGAGCGCGGTCTTCCGTCTCACCGGGGCGCCGTCGCAATAAAATTCGATCGCAACCGAACCGTAGCAGCCAAAAGAACGGGGCACTCGGCTTGCAGCGCTGGAATTCGCAACTTTTCCTGTGCTCAAGGCGCGCCTCTGCCGTCGCGGTCACCCGCGTCTGACCCCGTCTGCCGGTCATGCTGGCGCGGGCGACGCCCGTAACTGGGCGTTGAGCGACAGGATTTTCGTTTATCTGGCTCGCCGGCACGGGCTTCGGAGCGCTCACTCTGGCCGCTCGAGCTCCCCGATCGCGGCCTTCAGGAAACGCGCCGCTTCGCCGCCGGTGACCGCGCGATGGTCGAAGGTCAGCGACAAGGGTAGTAGCCGATGAGCGACGAGCTTGCCGTCGGCCACGACCGCACGCGGCGCGATGCGGCCGGCGCCGAGGATCGCGACTTGCGGCGGGACGATCACGAGCGCGGCGAACCGCCCCCCGAACATCCCGAAATTCGACAGGGTTATGGTCTGGCCGCGCAGCTCGGCGAGCGGCACCGAGCGCGCCCGCACGTCCCGTTTCATCGCTTCGATCCCGCGCCGCAGATCGGCGGCATCCCGGCCGCCGACGTTGCGCAGCACCGGCACGAAGAGCCCGTCCCCGGTATCGACCGCAAGACCGAGATCGATTTGCTTGACCAGACGGCGCTCCATGTTGCGCCCGTCGTACCAGGCGTTGAGCTCGGGAACCGCGATGCAGCCGGCGACCACCGCACGGACCAGCCGGATCGTCGTATCGCTACCCGGCGCCCAAGCCTCGATGTCGGCCTCGTCGGACACCGTCGCCGGGACGATCTCGGCATGCGAGCGGGTCATGTTGACGGCCATCGCCCGGCGCACGCCGGCGAGCGGCTCGGCCGGGCCGGCGTCGGTCAGCGCCCGCGCCGCGCGCTCGACATCCGCACTGGTCACCGCACCCCCGGGGCCGCTCGCCGCGACGATCTTCAGATCGACGCCGAGCCGCTGTGCTAAAGCCCGCACCGCCGGTGTAGCCCTGACGGCGGCGGCGCCAGCCGGCGCTGCGTCGGCTGCCCGGGCAGCCGGTGCTGTAGCAGCGGCGAGTTCACCGACCACCGTGCCGGTATCGGCGCGCGGGCCCTCGTCGAATTCGACGAGCGCGGCGCCGACCTTGACCCGCTCGCCCGGCTGAGCGCGGAGCCGGGCGATTCGGCCGGATTGCGGCGACGGCACCTCGACCACAGCCTTCTCGGTCTCGACCGAGACGAGCGGCTGGTCGGCCACGACATGATCGCCCTCGGCGACGTGCCAGGCGACGAGCTCTGCCTCTTGCAGGCCTTCGCCAAGATCAGGGAGGACAAAAATGCTCATGGCCTTATTGATAGGCTAATACCCGCCGCACCGCGGCAAGGATGCGGGCCTCGCTCGGCAGATAATGTTGCTCGAGCCGCGGCAGCGGCATCACCGTGTCCCAGCCGGCGACCCGCTCGATCGGGGCGAGCAGCGAAACGAGCCCGCGCTCGGCGATCCTCGCGGCGACCTCGGCGCCAAACCCGCCGGTTAGCGGCGCTTCGTGGACGATGACGCAGCGGCCGGTCCTCGCGACCGATGCGAGGAGGCTGTCCGTGTCGAGCGGTTTCAAGGTCGCGACGTCAACAACTTCGGCGCTGACCCCTTCGGCGGCCAGCGTGTCGGCAACGGCCAGAGTCTCTTTGATCATCGCCCCCCAGGTCACGAGCGTGATGTCGGCGCCCTCGCGCAGCACAAAGCAGCGGTCGAGCGGCAATGCTGCACCGTCGTCCTCAACCTCCTCGCGCGAGGCGCGGTAGAGCCGGGTCGGTTCGAGAAAGACGACCGGGTCGGGGTCGCGGATCGCGGCGAGCAGCAGACCATAAGCGCGCGCCGGCGAGGACGGGATCACGACACGCAGACCCGGAACATGAGCAAACATCGCCTCCGGGCTCTCGGAATGGTGCTCGATGGCGCGGATGCCGCCGCCCGCCGGCGACCGCACGACCATCGGGCAGCTGAGCCGCCCGCGCGTCCGGGTGCGCAGGCGCGAGGCATGGTTCACCAGCTGGTCGATCGCCGGGTAGATAAAGCCGGTGAATTGGATCTCCGCGACCGGGCGGAAGCCCTGAGCCGCGAGCCCGACCGATAGCCCGGCGATCGCGTTCTCGGCGAGCGGTGTGTCAAGGACGCGGTCCGGCCCAAAGCGCTTCAACAGGCCATCGGTGGCGCGGAACACGCCGCCCTCGGCCGCGACGTCCTCACCGAGGACGAGGACATTGGCGTCCTCGGCCATGGCATGGGCGAGCGCCAAATTGACGGCTTGGACGAGGTTGATCTCGGGCAACGCCGTCACTCCTGCGCCATTTCGAGCACCGCGTGACGTTGCTCTAGGAGAGCCTTGGGCAGGGTCTGGTATGTGAAATCAAAGATCGTTTCCGGTCCCTGCGGCAGGGTCGCGAGATAGGTTTCCGCCGCTTTGTCGACCGCCGCCGATACCTCGGCCAGCAGCCCCTCCTCATCCCCTTTAGCCCACATGCCGCGGCCGACGAGGTGGTTTCGCAGCCTGGTGATCGGGTCTTCTCCCCAGTGGGGGCTCACGTCGGTGTCGCTACGATAGCGGCGCGCATCATCGGCGGTGGTGTGGTCACTCAGCCGATAGGTCAGCGCCTCGATCAAGTGGGGCCCACCGCCGGAGCGCGCCTTGACGACGGCGCGGGCGACGGCTTCGCGCACCGCAATAACATCGTTGCCGTCGACCTGCTCGCCTTCGATCCCGGCGGCGATCGCCTTTTGCGCCAGAGTCTCGGCCGCGGTTTGCTGAGCGACCGGGACCGAGATCGCCCAGCGGTTATTGTTGATGACGAAAACGATCGGCAGACGCCAGACGCCGGCGATGTTGAGCGCCTCGGCGACGTCGCCTTTCGAAGTGGCGCCGTCGCCAAAGGCGCAGACCGCAACCCGCTCCTCACGCCTCAGCTTGAAGGCGAGGGCGACGCCGACCGCATGGGGTGCGTGGGTGCCGACCGGCACGCAGATCGGAAAATCCTCGCGCGCCCCGGCAAAATCGCTGCCCCGCTCGTCGCCGCCCCAAAACAGGAAGAGCTCGACTAAGCTGACCCCGCGCCACAGCTGGGCGCCATGCTCGCGGAAGCTCGGCAGGAACACGTCATCCTTGCGCATCGCGGCGGCGATCCCGATGGCCACCGCCTCCTGACCCAACGCCGAAGGAAAGGTGCCGAGCCGGCCCGTCCGCTGCAAAGCCACCGCCTTGGCGTCAAAGGCGCGCGCCAACACCATCGCGCGATAGAGAGCCACCAGCTCGGCGCGGTCGGCGGCAAAATCCGGCAGCGGGCGAAGCGCATTGCCTTTGGGATCGAGAAACCGGCTGTAGCGGATCTCGAACCGCGCGACCGTGGTGGCACCGGGTTCACGATCGGCTTTGTTTACGTCGAGCAATTCTGTGATTTTTTCGGCGGACGGCATTTAGCACACAAGGGTAATTGGCGCTTGGCGATATGTGGTAACGCCTGCCGCGGAGCGATAGCTCCTCTGCCGTCGAGTTCCCACGCGGGATCGGTCCGCCGGCGGCGGGGGCGCCCAGAAAGCGGCCTCGGGCAAATCGGCGCGCCCGACCCGTCCCTGACCCGCCCGCCAAGCGGCGCTGCTGCCGGTTCCCTTCCCTCCGGTCCCTTTCCCTGCCGCTCCGGGAAACTCAGGGTAAAAATTTTTTCGGGGTTCGCCCTGCAATTGAAAAGTCGTTTGTGATCAATACCTTGCTCGCGACTTTCCGGTCGAATCGAAGGCGCGGCAGGGAAGCGGCAGGGAAACCCGAAACCCGTCCGATCGCCGTTTGGCATCGACCGATTGTACCATCATGTGTTAATAAATCAATTAATAATTCCGCATGGTTGCGGTTATATGGGGCGGAACTTCGCTTTGGCAAGCGGACGGCAGGTGTCGTCCGCGCCGCGCGGGGTGGAAAAGATGGCGGGAGCCCCATGTCCGAGACCGAGCGCGATTACGAGGTCGGCCGCGGCAAGCCGCCGGTGCGTAGCCGTTTTCAACAAGGGTCAGTCCGGCAACCCGCGCGGACCGCACCCGAAAAGCTTGCCGGCGCTGCTGGTCGACGCGTCACTCAGCTGGTCAACAAATCGACCTGCGTCGATCTGCGCGCGACCAAGATGCTGATCGACATGCTGAAGGATGCCGGAAGAAGGCCGGCATGACGCCGCCGCCCGAGCCCGCCCCGTTCACCGCGGCGGACGGGGAGGTGATGGCGAACTTCATCACAAGGCTGCGGCCATCCCGGGAGGAGGAACTTCGGCAGAAAGGCACGGAGAACGCCGGGTCGTCGCTCGAACGATGATGACCGCCGACACGTTCACCTGGACAAGATACGACACGCTGCTGAGGCTGGATTTCGTCAGCTTCGCGCAGCGCTGCTTCTGTGAGCTGAGCCCGCGAGCCGTCTTTCTGATGAACTGGCGTATCGAGATCATCGCCGCGAAATTGGCGGCGCTGCGCCACGGCAGGATCCGGCGGCTGATCATCAACCTGCCGCCGCGTCATTTGAAGTCGCTGTTGGCGCCTCGATCGCCTTTCCGGCCTGGTGTCTCGGGCACGAGCCGGCTGCGCAGATCCTCTGCGTCACCCCGGGTTTAACCGTCGTAGGTCCCTCAGGGGTCGCCGACAAATTGTCGCGCGACTGCCGGCGGATCGTCGCCAGCGACTGGTACCGGCGGATCTTCCCGACTCGGCTGTCGCTCGAGCGGCAGGCCGTGCCCGAATTCGAGACCACGGCGCAGGGCTGCCGGCTCGCGACCTCGGTCGGCCGTGTGCTGACCGGGTGGGGTGCCGACATGATCATCATCGACAATCCACTGAAGCCCGCGGAGGCCTTGTCGCAAACCCAGCGGGGGCGGCCAACGAGTGATTCGACCATACCCTCTACGGCGTGCTGAACGACAAGCAGCAGGGTGCCATCGTCTTGATCAGTCACGCGTTCAGAATCTCGGAAGAATTCCGGTCTCATAGATCTGGGTGTGCCCTCATGCCGCAAGACGGGCGTCTTCCGCAACGCGCACGGCGCGCACGCGAAATCGGCCGGCCCACGGTGTATTGGCGGCGGCGGTTGACGGTTTAGGTTCGTAAAAACCTCTAACCGCCACCATGTCGCCTTCGCAATAATGAGCGATGAATTCCCGTGCGACATCACCGGCAACGCAGCAAAACACGGGGCACTGGGCAGAGCGCTCGATTCTGAAGCTAGCGCGAGTGCCGAACTCCGGGACCGTGATGATGACCAGATTAGCGATGCGACCAGTAAGAATACGCTCCTGCATGATAGTTTCCCTCTTCTGAAAGCGGAAATATCGGTGTGTTCGCGGCGCTGCGAGCGCGAGTTCATCGGCTGAGGCGAAGCTATCCGGACTGCATTTCGGCTCTAACCGGGTGGTCGCCGCCAAACAGCAATCGTTACGGCTGCCGCCGTCGATAGTGTCGCTCCCGCCGTCGCCGCGGATCCAGTCGCCCGCGTCGGTGCCCACGATCTGCTCGGAACTGTTATTTCCTATAACGGTAGCCATGGTCCTGGTCCTTTCATTTGAGAGCCGACGGCGTGGTTCCACGTACCGGACACTGGGCAATATTGGGAGCCGGTGTTTCGCGCTGATGTCTCGCTAGATGGAAAAGGGTTTCAATTGTTTCCGCCATCGCTCAAATTGCGGCGGGCGCAGTCGCAAGGAGACGGTTCCCGGCCGGCTCAGCTCATGTCGGGTCCGAAATGATTCCAAGTCGGATCGTTTGCTCAGCGCGAGATCAGGTCACTGGCCGCCCAGCGACAAGCTGCCTACTCCGCCTCCGAACGGAAGGTCTTCCGAGCTCCCGGTTCCGAGGCCTCAGTCTATGGACTGAATCCGTGGGGTAAAGATCGGCGGTGGGTTCGGGTCGGCCGCTTTCACAACCTGACCCAAGCATCGTGGTCTAGTCTTTGTCGAGCTCCGGCAGAACGGCGCGCCGCGAGAACGCGTCGCCCTCCTGGAGTTGTGGTTGGAATAGCGGGCACACCTCACTTTTTCAAAAGTCGACAAGAGGGTGAAACGTTCCCGGGTCCCGCTCCGCCGATGATCCTTGCACATTGGGGCGCGCGGAGTCGACGGCTTCTGCGCCGAAGCGCTCACTATACCACTTCTCGAACTCCGCCAGGGCGGAAGAAAGCTCCCGGGAAGACAAGGCAGGCTTACGCTCGCCGTGGGCATCGTCATAGCCGACTTGGCTGGCTGGTGGGGCGCCGAATGCCCCGTGGATAGGCGAAGCCGCCATTGCGAGGCTCGCGAATGCAGCAAACACAGCCGCTGCGCGAGGGGCAGCCGAGAGAAATTTCGGCTTGGTGCTGCTGAGGTCGCTCACGAAAACTTCCGTCACCTTACTCGCTCCTTCAACACTCGGTTTCCCCCGGCCACCGTGGTCGGGGCGAAGGCGAATCTGGGGGTCGAATGTTTCTGCACGATGTCGCCTAATAGCCTCGACTGTTTCAGTCGTTTCAGTGTGGAACACAGCCATGGGTAGGCTCTCGGCCACTGGCCGGTCACAGCTGTAACTGCCGCCCTTGTTTTGCGAGTGGACGACGCCGGCGAGCAGGTCGGACGCACGACCCGAGCTCTCGCCCAAACCCGACATTACTGTAGACGGTGATCTGGATTACCTCGTACTCCGGCGCATCCAGCCGCCGCCGTCCGGAGTGGCGCGGACGGCAGCCCCGACCGGTGTTGGAGGACGATCAAAGCGGCTTCGTCCGTTCTAGCAGACGGTCTTAACGGATATCGCACAATATGGATTATTATGATGCGGCGACGATATGAAGCAGTTCAGGGTATCCCCGGTAAATAAAAAGCCGCGCTCGATAATCCTAATCTTCGCCGAACAGGCGCCGCCGCGCGCTGTCATCGCTGGGGGCTTCGGGCCCGCAGGCAAGGAAATCCGGAATACGGCTCGGATCTTCAGCAATTCGTGGGAGAGCTCGGGCACGCAGTGCATTGGCTTCCGCACCTGCCCCAAACCACAGATCCCGGAACCAGCCGTGGATACGATGCAGGGAAGCGTAGTAGCGGCTGTGCTCTTCGGCATAGCGCTGCGCCGCGGCGCTCCAGTCTTGCTCGGCGAGGAGATGATTCTTCAGGACGCGGACGTCGCGCAATGTGAGCGACAGCCCGCAACCGAAACTGGGATCACTAGCGGCGGCCGCATCGCCGATCAGCACGATGCCTTCGCGGTACGGGAAATCGACCCAGCTATCCGCTCCGTCGAACGAAGCGAGAGGCCCGATCGCCCGGGCATCATCGAGCCATTCCGCCGCGGCACCCGTCGCAACCGACAGGTCGAGAAAGACGCCGTGATCCTTGGCGCCGCTGAGGGGTACCCGGCTGTCATGACGGAAACAGACATAGGCGCGAAAGCGCCGACCGCCGATCGGGATAATGACCGAAAGCCGCTGTACTCCGGGATTCAGAACAAACTGAACCGCATCCTCCGGCAGCGCCAGATCAGTGTAGACGATGCCCGCGATCGTAAGGCACCGAGGATCCCGGCTGACCGGAAAATCACCCCAGCCCCGCATTTTCGAATGTCGCCCATCAGCGCCGACCACCAGACGCGCGGTAATCTGTTGCTCGCTGCCGTTCTCGCGCAACCTGATGGTCGGGGGATCTCCGGGAATGACGCCGATTACTTCGGCAGGTCGCCGCAACTCGACGTCCGCTTGCACGGCTAGATTGAGCAGCCGCTGCTGCATTTCCGGATGATAGAAGTTCAGACTCGCAAGCCGCGAAGGCGTCGTCTCGATCAGGTCACGAGTTTCCTCTGGCGTGGTCCACCACCGCGTTTCGTGGGCGCAGTCCTCGATCAGCGGCTGGTGGAGCCCAAGCTCTCGCGCCTCGGCCGCGCCCCAGGGCTGCACTCCCTCTCCCCGAACTCGGTCGCGGAATTGCGCTTCGCGCTCGATGATGAGCACACGCGCCCCTGTTCTGGCGAGGGCCGTCCCGAGGCTCGAACCGGCGAGTCCGCCACCTACAATCGCCAAATCGTAATCCGTCGGCATCACGCTGCCCCGACTTGATCGTGCCATCTTAACTGAAGGTGCTCGGAGCCGTTGTTGCCGATAATGGCAGCCATAGTCCTGATCCTTTCGTTTGAGAGCCGAAGGTGGTCCACGCCACCGAACACCGGGCAATATCGGGAGCCGGTGTTTCGTGCTAATGTCGCGCTAGGCGCAAAACGGTTTCAGTTGTTTCAACCCATTGCGCATTGACAATGGCGATTGTCTGAGAGCCGGGGATAGGCGATTTTGCGGTTCATATTGCAGCCAGGAGATTAATGACCAACGTCCCTGCCGCGCCGGGAACTCGTAGGGTGCGTCCCTCAGCTGACTGTGGAAAAAACGATTTAATCTGAGATGTCATGCTCTATCTTGCGCACCTCTAAACGAAGCAACTGTTACCCGACGAGGACGGCGGCGACATCGCTCTGAAACATCGCATCCCTACATTCCCTTCACCTCGCCATAGTGGCCAGTGGAACCCAGTGATGGAGGTGAGACTGAGATGGCCGAAGATGTTACCACAATTAATTGGGTCACTGGCATTAAAGTTGATTGCGGCATGGCTTCGGCTCGTCGTTATTGATGAGTGGATGCTGGAGGCGTTGGGTCGCTGATGTTACTGTTAGGCGGGCGGAGATGAACTGGCGCGAAAAGTGTGAAGGACGGAGGAGATGAGTCTCAAGGAAGAGTTCGAGCTACTCCGGCGTGTGCCGTTTTTTGCCGAGATCGAGCCGGCAAAGCTGAAGCTCTTGGCATTTACGAGCGAGCGGGTCGGGTTCGCCTCTGGTAAGCGGCTGTTCCGCCAGGGGGACCCGGGTGATGCTGCATATCTGATCATCGACGGCCATGCCGAGGTCATTGCGGAAACCCCCAGCGGGCCTGTGGTTTTGGCAACGCTCGGGCCGAACGCGATCATTGGTGAGATGGGGATCTTGTGCAACAAACCGCGCACGGAGACGGTCTGTGCCAAAGACCGTCTCGTTACTCTGCGGATCTCCAAGGAGCCGTTCACCAGAATGGTGCGGGAATTCCCGAACATGGCGATATCGATCATGCAAGAGTTGGCACACCGGCTCGAGTCGACCGTAATACCTGATCGATTTGCGGCAGCTGACGCATGACTTTCGCCCCTGGAGGCGCCTTGGTGAAGGCGCTACAAGCATGCTTCCAAGGCAGTAGCTGCGCGACCGGCATCACGTCCTGCGAGGGAGGACGCGATGGCGTAAGCGGCGATGAACGTTCAGTTCATCAACCTTGATGAAGGGATGGCGCCGCCAGTTCTTCGCGACAAATAGGGTACCCCGCGCCAGCGCATCGGGGTCCAAGCCCTTGCCGTCGATTGCCGAAAAGCAAGAACCGCACGACGAGGCCGCCATCGTGCACTGGGATCAGGCGCGCGGACACCGGCCCCGCGCCGATGCTAAGCGGCTTGACGGTGATCGGAGCCGAAATTTTCACGCGGTTTCATGGCTTTTCGCATGATGATGCCGGGGCAGTGGCGCAACGTATCTTGCGCCGCTTGGGATAATCCCAATCAAAGCGAGGCATGAAATGAGCAAGACTGTTTGCGTGCCCCAAGCCGTGTCAAAGCGCGCGTGTAAGGCGGCGACATGACCCCGCAACAGGTGAACCAAATCCAAACTAGCTTCCTTAAGGTCGCCCCGATCGCCGACCGGGTGGCGGCGCTCTTCTACGACCGCCTCTTCGAGACGGCGCCAGAAACCCGAGCGCTGTTCCGCGGCGATATGGACATACAGGGACGGAAGCTGATGTCAGCCCTCGCATTCATTGTGAATAGTCTCAGCGATTTCGAGGCAATAATCCCCGTCGCATCCGATCTTGCAAAGCGTCATGTCGCTTATGGCGTCGTGCCCGAGCATTATACGCTCGTCGGGTCCGCCCTGCTGTGGACCCTGGAACAGGGCTCGCTGACGAATTCACTCCCGCGCTGCGCGCGGCATGGGACGCGGCGTATTCCGCCCTATTGGAGGTGATGATCGCATCGGCCTGCCCCACGTCGCAGCAAGCCGCCTGATGGAACCGATCATGACGACGTATGTCTCTTTCAAGGAACGGCTCGTCGTCCTCGGCAATGGCATGGCCGCGACGCGGACGGTCGAGAAACCGCGCGCCACCTCGCAGCGCTTGAGCGTGTCGGTGGAAGCGTTGGCGGGGTTTGCTCCGGAACACAAGCAGGCTCTTCGGCCAGTGGAGCCCATCAGACGTAGCGGGGAAGGGTCACATGGCGAACATCGCAATGGTTCCTGAGCGCACGACGCTCATCAACGTCGATCTGCAGAATTGCTTCGTCGACGGCTATCCGCTCTCGGCCCCGGACGGCCTAGCGCTCCTGGACCAAATCAATCGGCTAGCTGCAGTGTGTCGCGCGGCTGGCATACTCGTCATCCATACCGGCGATGTGCTGCGGCCCAATGGCTCGAATATGGGCACCTTGGGCGAGACGGCCCCACGGGTCAAAGCAGGCCTGCGCCGCGTGAAACAATTGTTACTGGGCAAGGCCGGCGGCGACATAGCCCAGAAACATCGTTCCATCAGATTCCTCCCGATGGCGCCAGATATTTGCCGCCGTGTAGGGAGGGTCAAATGGTCACCGACATCATGCCCATTACCGGCTCGGTAGCCCGAACCGCAGACAAAAGATTCCTCAGGGTCGGGCACCTGCCCACTCTCTTCGCCGCCTTTCTATACTTTGATCTCAGCTTCATGGTTTGGGTCATTCTCGGCCCGCTGGGTGTCCATATAGCCAAGGACCTTGGGCTCGACCCCGCCGAAAAGGGGTTGATGGTCGCCACCCCGGTCCTCGCCGGCGCGCTCTTGCGCATCATCATCGGCGTTCTGGTCGATCATATCGGGCCGAAATGGACCGGCGGGCTGGCGCAGATCGTCGTCATCGGCGGTTTGCTCGCCGCCTGGTTCTCTGGTGTGCACGCCTTCGCGGAGACCTTGCTGGTCGGCATTGTTCTGGGTGTCGCCGGCGCGTCCTTCGCCGTGGCGCTGCCGCTTGCCTCACGTTGGTACCCGCCGGAGCACCAGGGCACCGCGCTCGGCATAGCCGGGGCGGGCAATTCCGGTACCGTTCTCGCCGCCCTGTTCGCTCCGGGCCTCGCCGTGGTTCTCGGCTGGCAAAACGTCCTGGGCCTCGCTACAATCCCCCTCGCACTCGCCTTCGTCGCTTACCTCGCGCTGGCCAAGGACAGCCCCGACCGTCCGCCCGCCAAGGCTCTGGCCGACTACCTCAAGGTGCTGAGGATCGGCGACGCCTGGTGGTTGATGTTTTTCTACAGTGTCACCTTTGGCGGTTTTGTCGGGCTCGCGTCGTCACTGACGATCTATTTCAATGATCAATACGGGCTCAGCGCGGTCGTTGCCGGCTATTTTACAGCCGCCTGCGTTTTCGCCGGCTCGCTGATTCGGCCGGTCGGTGGCGCGGTGGCCGACCGACTCGGCGGCGTAGGCACACTCTCGGCCGTTTACCTCGTTGCGGCAGCCGCGCTCGCGATCGTCAGCATCGGTCTACCAGAGGCATGGATGGCCCTCACGATCTTCGTGGTCGCGATGCTCGCCCTCGGCATGGGCAACGGCGCGGTGTTCCAGCTCGTACCCCAACGTTTCCGTCGCGAGATCGGCGTTATGACCGGGCTCGTCGGCATGACTGGGGGGCTCGGCGGGTTCTATCTTGCTTCGAGCCTCGGCTACTCGAAGCAGCTGACGGGCAGCTATCAGCTCGGCTTCCTGGTTTTTGCCGGTCTCGCCGCGCTGGCGCTCTGCGGACTGACCGGGGTCAAGCAGCGCTGGCGGAAGACCTGGGGTGCGGTCGCCGCTCTTGGCGCGGCGCGCGTCTGACGAACGGCGATCGACATGCTCGCACCAGGCAAGGAGCGGCTCGTCGTTGTTGGTAACGGCATGGCGGGAATGCGCACGGTCGAGCAACTGCTCGCCCGCGCCCCGTCCCGCTATGAGCTTACGGTGTTTGGCGCCGAACCCTATCCCAATTACAACCGGATCCTGTTGTCCTCGGTGCTGGCCGGTGAAACGGCGCTCGACCAGATCGTCATTCATCCGCGCAGCTGGTACGCGCGGCATCGCGTCAGGCTGATCGAAGGTGACCCGGTAATAGCAATCGACCGCGCCGCCAAGACGGTCGTTTCCGCCGCCGGTGTTGTGATCCAGTACGACAAGCTGCTGCTCGCCACCGGGTCGAAGCCCTTAACGCCGCCGATCCCCGGGGTTCATCTGCCCGGGGTCTGTGCTTTCCGCGATATAGCCGATGTCGAGAGGATGGTGGAGGCCGCGCGTATTGGGAGGCGCGCCAAAGTCATTGGCGGCGGCCTCCTGGGGCTTGAGGCGGCCTGGGGGCTCAAGCGGCGCGGCATGGACGTCACGGTGGTTCATTTAATGCCCACCTTGATGGAGCGGCAGCTCGATACCGCCGCCGCCGCGCTGCTTCAGCGCGATCTCGAGAAGCGGGGGATCGCGTTCTTTACCGACGGACAGACCGAGGAGGTCCTGGGCGGCGAGCGTGGCCAAGGGGTTCGGCTCTCCGACGGACGTGAGCTGCCGGCGGACCTCGTCGTACTGGCGATCGGCATCCGCCCGAACATTGACCTGGCTCGCAACGCAGGGCTCGACCTCAATCGCGGAATCTTGGTCGGGGATGACCTGCGAACAAGCGACCCCGCGATCTATGCTGTCGGCGAGTGTGTTGAGCACAACGGCCAAGTCTACGGACTGATCGCGCCCCTTTGGGAGCAAGCAAACGTCTGCGCAGCGCGACTCGTGGGCGACGGGCAGGCGGCATTCAACCCGCCATCACTCTTCGCCAGTCTGAAGATCACCGGCATCGACGTTTTTTCCGCCGGCGCGCTGGCCGCAGCAGATCCAGCCGATGAAGAAATCACGCTCCACGACGCGAATGGCGGCGTCTACAAGAGGCTGATCCTGCGCAAAGACAGATTGGTTGGTGCCGTGCTGTATGGTGCAGTTGCGGATGGCCCTTGGTATACGCAGTTGATGCGCGAAGGGACCAACGTCGCGGCACTACGCGACCGGCTCGCCTTTGGCCGCGCTTATGCCGAAGGTTGCAGCGCGGCAGACATCGCGATCCTACCGGAAGCGGCATGAGCGTCCGCACGACCTGCCCCTATTGCGGCGTCGGCTGCGGCCTCGTAGCGGGCGCGGACGGCACCATTTCTGGTGATCCCGAGCATCCCGCTAATTTCGGCAGGCTTTGTTCAAAGGGAGCCGCGCTTGGCGAGACGCTCGCACTGGACGGCCGGCTGCTCCAGCCGGCGATCGACGGGCGTCCCGCGACTTGGGACGAGGCGCTCGATCTTATTGCTACCCGCTTTTCGCAGGCGATCAGTGAGCACGGACCCGATGCCGTTGCCCTTTACGTTTCGGGGCAGCTGTTGACCGAGGATTACTACGTCGCCAACAAGCTGATGAAGGGCTTTGTCGGCAGCGCCAACATCGACTCGAACTCACGGCTGTGCATGGCCTCGTCAGTCGCGGGGCACATCCGCGCCTTTGGCGAGGATATCGTGCCGGGGTGTTACGAGGATATCGACCAGGCAGACCTTGCCGTTCTCGTCGGCAGCAATACCGCGTGGTGCCATCCGGTCCTGTTCCAGCGTCTCGTGGCAGCACGGGCAACGCGCGGGACGCGGATCATCGTCATCGATCCGCGCCGCACGGCGACTTGTGAGATAGCCGATCTCCATCTGGCCTTGCGGCCGGGCACCGATGTCGCGCTGTTTGCCGGGCTGCTGCGTTACCTTGCCGAGCACGGTGCCTGCGATAACGACTGGATAAGGCCGCGCACGATCGGCTTCGACGCTGCGCTGAGCGCGGCGCCGTCGGTCGCGGAGGCGGCGGCTATCGTCGATGTTCCGGCTTCTGACCTCGCCAGTTTCTATGACTGGTTCGCTGCTACCGAACGGACGGTGACACTCTATTCGCAAGGCGTTAACCAGTCATCCTCCGGAACCGACAAAGTCAATGCGATCATCAATTGCCATCTGGCCACCGGGCGCCTCGGACGGCCCGGTATGGGCCCGTTTTCACTGACGGGACAACCGAACGCGATGGGTGGTCGCGAGGTTGGCGGCCTCGCCAATCAGCTTGCCGCTCATATGAACTTCGCCACGCCGGCTGTTATCGACCGGGTGCGCCGGTTCTGGCGCGCTCCGCGTATGGCGACACGGCCCGGGCTGCAGGCGGTCGACCTGTTCGAAGCAGTATCGGCCGGGCGCATCAAAGCCCTTTGGATTCTCGGCACCAACCCGGCGGTAAGCGTGCCACGCGCAGAGCAGGTGCGCACCGGGCTCGCTTCCTGCCCGTTTGTGGTCGTCAGCGATTGCTGGGTGACCGACACGACAGCTCATGCCGACGTGGTTCTTCCCGCCGCCGGATGGGGCGAGAAGGACGGCACCGTGACAAACTCGGAGCGTCGGATCTCGCGCCAACGCGCGTTCCGCGCGCCGCCCGGAGCGGCCCAGCCGGATTGGTGGATGCTCACCGAAGTGGCGCGGCGAATGGGATGGCGCGAGGCTTTCCCTTATCGAAGGCCCGCCGACATCTTCCGCGAGCACGCCTCGCTTTCCGCCTTCGAGAACGAGGGAGCGGGACGCCGGCTGTTCGATATCGGCGGGCTGGAGGCGCTGACCGATGACGATTACGACCGGCTCGAGCCGGTTCAATGGCCAGTCCGGCGCGCCCCCGGCTGGCGGAACCAGGACAGCGCACGGTTCTTTCCGGGTGATAGCCGCTTCCCCATCGGCAATAGCCGCGCGCGATTTGTCCCGACGCGCTGGGTACCCCCGGTGGAGACGCCGGACGACAGTTGGCCGCTGCTCTTGAACACCGGCCGGGTGCGTGACCAATGGCACACGATGACGCGCACCGGGCAAATGCCCCGGTTGATGCAGCATCAATGTGAACCGATGCTGACCATACACCCGGAGGATGGCACCCAGTACGGCGTGACCGAAGGTGGGTTAGCGCGGATTGAAAGCCGGCACGGCGCAGCCTTAATGCGAGTCCGGCTGTCCGCGGAGCAGCGGCCCGGCGAGGTGTTCGCGCCGATGCACTGGACAGATCGTTTCGCTTCGACCGGGCCGATCGATCGGGTCGTCGGCGCAGCCAGGGATGCGATTTCGGGACAACCGGAGCTGAAGGCTACGGCAGTAAGGGTCTCTCCTGTCCCGGTATTATGGTGGGGACTGCTGTTGCGGCGCTCGGAGTTGCTGGTGCCACCCAATATGCATTGGTCGCGTGTGCCGGTGGAGACTGGCCACGCGTTCGCACTCGCCGGCTGGCAGGACCTGCCCGGCGCCGACGGTCTCGATGATTGGGTAGACAGTCTGCTTACTCCGCCTGCTCGGGCCGAGTTGATCACATACGCCGATGCCGGGCGCGGTGTGTTTCGTTATGCCAGTCTCGCCGACGGCCGATTGGATGCCTGCCTGTTCCTTGACCCCAGCCGCACCTCCCTTTCCGCGCGGGAACCGCTGGGGCGGCTGCTCGGCACGGCAGTCGAGGGCGCTGCACTGATCGGCCTTCTCGCCGGGAATGCAACGGCAGGGGGTACACCTGCCGAGGCTGATCGGATCGTTTGCGCCTGCTTTGCCGTTGGCCTCAATGTGTTGCAGCGGGCCATCGCCGATCGGCGGGTAACGAATGCCGCCGAGATCGGCGCGGCGTTGCGAGCCGGCACGAATTGTGGATCCTGCATTCCCGAGCTGAATGCAATTTTGCGTGAGGCTCAGCCGGCCCTCTGATTCCTTCCAGCTTCGGAAGCCCGCTTGGTGTCGAGTTGACCGAACCCGAAACGGTGGACAGTTTCGATGTTTTCGCCGCTCAGCCCGGTGCCGGCGCCAATCCGACGACGATCTTCCACATCGGGCTGCAGTTTCTGCAATAGAATTAGGGCCGGCCCGGGGTTAACCCGAGCCAGCCCTCGAGGACCGGCAGCGGAGCGGGTCGGCTACTTTCGCAGCTCGACCGATGTGTGCACTTCGGAAATTAGCCGCTGGTTTACTGGGCAATCGGTGCGCAGGGGGCCGCCGTGCAGTCGAGCAGGTATCCGGTCAATATCAGAGACCCCCTGACGGCCGGGACTAATCCGTTGTCCCCTTCAACTACGACTGTCGGCACCTCTCCCGCGTCGACGTAGAGCTGAACCGGCTGGTCAAATTTGACGGATGTCAGAATAAACGGGGCGAAGAAGCTCGCGGCGATTTGACCGTTGACCGTCACCTCCACTTGTGCCGAGTGGCTCGGAGGGGCTTGGAAGAGCAGACCCCCGCTAATATGTTGGATGACGAGACGATGGCCCGCGGGCACAGCTGGAAAGCCGAATTTGAATAGTTGACCCGCCGTACCCTGTTGGACAACAGATTGGTAAGGGATGCGTCCCGGGTCGTCATCATTTCTGACCTCGGTGGCCCCGAATGCCCCGTGGATCGGCGAGGCCAGCATTGCGAGGCCCGCGAGCGTGGCAAACACAGCCGCGCCGCGCCGCGCGGCCGAGGGATTTTTCGGCCCCCTATTGCTGGGGTCGGTCACAAAAACTTCAGTCATCTCACTCTCTCCTTCATCACTGAGGTTCCCCCGGCCACCACGGCCGGGGTAAGAACGAATGCGGGGCCGATGTTTCTGCGCGATGTCGCGTAATGCGGAAAAGAGCTTCAGTTGTTTCAGTGCGTCGCGGACCTGCCGGCAGCCATTCGGATCGCTGCGTCGCTCACGGGCTGCACGGATGCAGATTCGGGTGAGGACCGTGTGCGAGCTTCTCGGCTGTGACCGGTACTCTTGTAAATCGTGATCTGGATCACCTCGCTCTCCGGCGACAGGTAGGTTTCAAGAGCGCCATAGCTGTCAATTTCAGCAGTCAGCGGCTTCTTGCCGCTCGCCCGGCTATGGTTGATGACGGCTGACCAGCGTTTCACGGCTTGGCCTCCTTATTGGCCGATAGTGGCATCATTTCTGCCAAAACCACTTGCCCGCCTCGCGCCAGACATCAGCCTGCGTGACCCCGATGTCCTCGCGCATCCGATCATCCGTTTTCCGGAAGTCTTGGCGGGTGTGGGAACGCTGTCGCCAAAGAGCAATGACGTCGCGAAGACGCGACAGGCACGCTGCCAAGCGGCGTGAAATCGGCATCCGGCCGGGCCTGTCGGGAAGGCCGCGGACAGCGGCTCCAATAGTTTCGAGAACATCGATCATGTAACTATCCTTGCATTGCGGCATCGCTGTTGGGCCGCGGATGCAAGGAGCTACGGGCGTAATGTTGCGGGGTGATGTCTCGCGAGGTTTCAATTATTTCGCGAGCCTCGAGCGCCGCGTGGGCCGGGCTCCTGAAACAATTGAAACAATCGCGACGCCCGCGCGACGTCCGACTGAAACAATCACCCTCTAAACCGACCCCGGTCGAGCGGAGGACGAGAATGTTTACTTACACGGCTCGGAGCGCGAGGATTGCCCCGGGCACCGGGCAGCACCGAGGGATCGACGCAACATGGAGCTCTTGCCCCCCGAGCCTCCGTGACATGGCCACGGCGGCTGAAATTCTCGTCGTCGATGACGAGCCCGAGCTGTGCGAGATGGTGGCGGAGTACCTGATGCGCCACGGCTTTGCGGTGCGCACGGCGATGGACGGCGAAGCGATGGCGGCGCGCCTGTTGGAAAAGGCGTCCGATCTCGTCATTCTCGACATCAACATGCCCGGTGAGGATGGGCTTACCCTTGCTCGCCGGCTGCGCGAGCACAGCGACATCTGCATCATGATGCTGACTGCCTCGGGCGCTACCGTCGACCGCGTGGTCGGGCTCGAGATGGGCGCCGATGATTACATTGCGAAGCCGTTCGACCTACGCGAGCTGCTCGCGCGGGTCCGCACCGTATTGCGCCGTCGCGCCGATGCGGATGCCCGCGGCGCCCGGCCCGAGCCACCATCCAATACCCTCCGCTTCGGGCGCTGGCTGCTCGATCTCGACGCGCACAAGCTTATTGGCGACGGAGAGGAGCTCCGCCTCACCGCGATGGAGTTCGACCTCCTGGACGCCTTTGCCCGGCACCCCAACAAAGTGCTGTCGCGCAGCCAATTGCTCGATCTGGCGCATCGACGCGACTGGGAGCCCTTCGACCGCAGCATCGATATCCGCGTCGCACGGCTCCGCAAGAAGATCGAGCGTGACCCGGCCAAGCCGCAGATCATCAAGACGATCTCAGGAGCGGGTTACATGTATGTGAGTGATGCGCGATGAGCGCCGCCCCGCGCGACAGCAACGGTGGTCGTTTCCCGGGACTCGACGAAGAGAGATTATTGGCGATCCTCGACGCCATTCCGGCGCGCATCGGCTTTATCGGTCGCGAGGGTCGTCACCTCTATGTCAACCGCGAGTGCACCGAGACAATCGGCATGCGGGCCGACGAGGTCCTCGGGAAGACCATTCTCGACATCGTCGGTCAGGAGACTTTCGAGCGACTGAAGCCGGTACGCGACCGCGTGCTCACCGGCGAGACCGTCGAGTGGGAAGGCTGGCTGTATTATCCGCAGATCGGGGACCGCTACGTCCAGCGCATCTACAAGCCCTACATCCAGCCCGACGGAACGATTGACGGCTATTTCGTGCTGGTCCGCGACCGCACCGACGAAACATTGCGGCGCGAGGCGCTCGATCATGAACAGGAGCGCCTGCTCGACGCCGTCGAGAGCTTTTCGGAAGGCTTTGCTCTGTGGGACGCCGAGGATCGCCTCGTCATGTGCAATTCGCGGTATCGCGAGATGTACGCGCCGGTCGGCCCCGAGAACCTGCGACCCGGCACCAGCTATTGGGACCATGCCGTGGCGCTGGTGCGCAGCGGAACCACCCACGTGCCGCCCGAGGATGCCGAGGAGTTCGTGCGAACGCGAGTTGTTTGGCGGCAAAACCCGGGGGCACCCTATGATTCGTTGCGACAGCACGGCCGCTGGGTCCGCAACATCGATCGCCGAACCGCCGAGGGCGGCACCGTCTCGATCCGCGTCGATGTGACCGACATCAAGCGGCGCGAGGCAATCCTGTCGCTTGTCAATACGGCCGCTTCACAGGTGCTGATGAGCGGCGGCTGGCGCCCGCCGGTCGAGGACCTGCTGAGCCGCCTTGGGCCGGTGATGGGTGTAAGCCGTGTCCTGCTGCTCCAGAATTGGATATCCCCAGAAGGCGAGTACCTGCAGGACGACCTCTTCGAATGGGATGCGCCGGGGATTCGACGCCGCATCGGTGACGAGAACCTCGCCGGCATCCCGATCAAGGATACCGCCTTCCAGGAGGTCCGGGCGCGGCGGGCGCGCGGCGAGGTTACGCATGGCCGGGTGAGCGATCTTCCGGAGGACCAGCGCGAATGGCTGACGATGGAAGGCGTCAAGTCTTATATGCGCGTTCCGATCATGGCTGGAGGCACCTGGTGGGGGACCGTCGGCCTTGACGATTGCCTCGAGGAGCGCTCCTGGCAGCCGCTCGACATCGAGACGTTGCGCGCCGTGGCGGGACTGATCGGGGTCGCGATCGCGCATGACCAGACGGTCTCGGCGCTGCGCGACAGCGAGCGGCGTTTTCGCGGGATTCTCGAGAGCGCCCTGGATGGCATCATCACCACTGACGATCAGGGCGCCATCCTCGAGTTCAACCCCGCGGCCGAGGCCATGTTCGGCATCGTGCGCGAGCGCGCGATCGGGGCGAGGATCCGCGATGTCATCATCCCGGAGCGGCTGCGCGCGGCGCATGACGCCGGCATGGCGCGCTATCTGGCGACCGGCGACGGCCGCATTCTCAATCGCCGGATCGAGGTGACGGCACTGCGCGGCGGGGACGAATTTCCCGCCGAGCTCACCGTCACTCCGACAAGGGTTGGCGGCCGCGCCCTGTTTACCGCACATGTCCGTGATCTGACGCAACACAAGGAGGCTGCTCGCGAGATCACCCGCCAGCGCGACCGGCTCTATCAAAGCGAAAAGATGAGCGCGCTCGGCTCGCTGCTCGCCGGGGTGGCGCACGAACTCAACAATCCTCTGTCCATCGTTGTCGGCCAGGCTCTGATGCTCGAGGAGGACGGCAGCGGCGAGCTTGCCCAACGCGCCGCGCGCATCCGCAGCGCTGCAGAGCGGTGTGGCCGCATCGTCAAGAGCTTCCTCGCGATGGCCCGCCAGCGCGGCCCCGAGACAAAGCCGGTCGATTTGAACCAGACCATCCGCGCCGCGCTCGAGCTCGTCGGCTATGGTATCCGCTCGGCCGGCATAGAGGTGACAGCCGATCTCGCCGCCGATCTGCCGACCTTCAGCGCCGATCCCGACCAACTCGGGCAGCTGATCACCAACCTCGTGCTCAATGCCCAGCAAGCATTAAAGGACGCGCCGCAGCCGCGCTGGCTGCGTGTCCAAACGCGCTACAGACCTACGCAATCGCAGTTACACCTGGTGATCGGCGACAACGGTCCGGGCGTCCCGCCTAATTTGCGCTCGCGGGTATTCGAGCCGTTCTTTACGACGAAGCCAGTCGGTTCCGGGACCGGCGTCGGCCTGTCGATCTGCCACGCCATCGTCAGCGCGCATGGCGGTTCCATCGAGGTTGACGAGACGCCAGGTGGCGGTGCGACGTTTACGATCAGCCTGCCGGTCGTCACCGTCGAGGCACCGCGGGTGCCGGCTCAGGTCGAGCGGGTGCGCGAGCTCGCCCGGCGCCGCGCTCTTGTCATTGACGACGAGCGAGACATCGCCGAGCTCATCGCCGAGATGCTGACGCGCGAGGGATTTGCAGCCGAGGTTGCGACCAGCGGCGAAGAAGCGCTCGCCGAGCTTGGCCGGCGCTCCTACGACCTTGTCCTGAGCGATGTCAGGATGCCCGACCTCGATGGGCCGGCGTTGCTTCGGCGGCTGCAGAGCGACTGGCCGGCCTTGGCCGAGCGGCTGATCTTTGTTACCGGCGACACGCTAGGTCTCGGCGCAGGATCGGTTCTCGACAAGCTCGGCCGGCCGGTCATCGAGAAGCCGATCACGCCTGACGAGCTTCGGCGCGTCGTGCACGCGACGTTGGCAGAGCCGTGCGACAAGCATGGTCGAATGGCGGGAAGCGATGTTCGAAATTTCTCCGCTTCGCAAGCTTGAGAGATGTTCCTTGAGCAATCGTGGTGGCCACCGGCTGCCCAGGCGCATCGTAAGCGCGCCAACTGGTACGAGCCCGGGACACGCTTTATGCTCGAGTGATGCTCGAGACGGCCGGCGAGCCGATCGAGCTCGCGTGTTTCGGTGAGCGCGATCCGGCGCCCGGACAATGGACCGACTGAATCTTCCTCGCTCATCGAAGACTCAAGCTGAGGTCGACAGAGCCTGCTGAGACTCACGTAAAATTGCATTTAGCTCGGGAATGCAGGATCCACAATTCGTGCCGGCGCGCAACGCCGCACCGATCTCACCGGCATTCGTCACCCGCCGATCTGCGATGGCGCGCTGCAGCATACTGAGGCCAACGGCAAAGCAGGCGCAAACGATCCGTTCAGCCTCGGCAGGCGGACTTCCCGCCGCCGCGTTCCCAGCGAGGACGCCGATCCGTGCAGCGCCTTCGACTGTCGTGCCGTTGGGCCATGGCTGACCCCTCGCAACCCCTCGCATACCCTGACGGCAGGAAACAGCCCTTTAAGACACCTTCGAGCCGCCATCGGCGCATCTGGTGCTCGCCGCGGCGTCCCTGGTGGTTCCGTGATGCTTCCCTGTTCAGCAGATTCGGCTCCCTGTTCGGCTGATTTAATTCCCTGTTCGGCCATTTAGGGAATTTGCCCGCCGGCTTACCGCGATAACAAAGGCTTGCAGGCGCGGTTTCGCCGGCTAACCAGCGCGCAAGCGCAATCTTCCGAGTATTTTCCCGTACCGCAGGGATTTCCCGGGCTCCCCGCCGCGCCGGCGGAAAGCTCGCCCGGCTTTGCAAGCTGCGTTGAATTGGCGGAGAATCCGGCAGGCCGGGACGGTCCCGCTCGTCCCGCCCATCCTCCCAAAGCGTTGCGGACGAGGACGCGAAGATGGCTGATGGGACCTACGCTTACGTCATCGTCGGCGCCGGATCCGCCGGCTGCGTGTTGGCCAACCGGCTCAGCGAAGACCCGGACGCGCAGGTGCTGCTGCTCGAGGCCGGGGGTTGGGATCGCGATCCGTGGATCAGCATACCGCTCGCCTGGGGCCGGATGCTGCAGCGGCGAAAGCATGACTGGGGGTATTTCGCCGAGCCCGAAGCGACGATGGACGGGCGCCGGGTCGAGTGCGCGCGCGGCAAGGTGATCGGCGGCTCGTCCTCAATCAACGCCATGGCTTATGTGCGCGGCCACCGCGGCGATTACGAGCGCTGGGCGGAAGCGGGGTTGACGACCTGGTCCTATGCCCATGTGCTGCCCTATTTCCGCCGCCAGGAATGCTGGGAGGGAGGTGCGGGCACCTATCGCGGCGGGGACGGGCCGCTGACGACGCGGCTGACGCGCTACACGGATCCGCTCGTCGAGGCTTATCGGGCGGCCGGGGAAGCGGCCGGTCATCCGCTGACCGAAGACTACAACGGCGCGCAACAGGAGGGCTTCGGCCGTTCGCAGCAGACGATCCGCGACGGCCGGCGATGCAGTGCGGCCGTCGCCTACCTGCGGCCGGCGCTGGCGCGGCCCAATCTCACGGTCGAGGTCGAGGCGTTGGCGACGCGCATCATCTTCGAAGGCAATCGCGCCGTCGGAGTCGAGTATCTGAGAGGAAACGAGCGCCAAACCGTCCGTGCCGAACGCGAGGTGATTCTAGCCGGCGGCGTGATCAATTCCCCGCAGCTCCTGATGCTGTCCGGGATCGGCGATCCCGCGGATCTCGCCGCGCACGGGATTGCGGTGAAGGTGCGGTTGCCGGGTGTCGGCGGCAATCTCCAGGATCACGTCTCCGTCACCGTCGCTCATGCCCGCAAGGAGCCGGGCCCCCTGCACGCCAAGATGCGCGCCGACCGCATCATGCTGGAGCTCGGCAAAGCGTATTTGCGCGGCGAGGGGATCGCGTCCGATTGGCCGGGCGGGATCATGGCCTTCCTGAAGAGCTCGCCCGGGTTACCGCTTCCGGACACCCAGCTGCTCTTCAATGCCGCGCCGATGACGGCAACCCCATATTTTCCGCCCTTTGTGCGTCCTTATACCGACAGTTTCGGCTGCCGGGCCGTGCTGCTGCGGCCGGAGAGCCGCGGTCATCTCGAGCTCGCTTCACAAGACCCACGCGTTCCCGTCCGCATCCGGCAGAATTTCCTCGCCGCGGAGAAGGACTGGGCCACGTTGCGCGCCGGCCTGCGCCTCGCGCGCGAGATCGCTCGACAGCCGCCCTTGGCCGCATTCGCCGCGGAAGAGATCGCGCCGGGGCGCGATTGCCGGTCCGATGCCGACATCGACGCTCATATCCGTGCGACCGCAATCACCGTTCACCATCCACTCGGCACCTGCAAGATGGGGCGGGCGAGCGATCCGACGGCTGTCGTCGACCCCGAACTCAGAGTGCTGGGTGTCGACGCGCTGCGCATCGTCGACGCCTCGGTGATGCCGGATCTCGTCGGCGGCAACATCAATGCGCCGGTCATCATGATCGCCGAAAAGGCAGCCGATCTGATCCGCGGCCGAGCCCCGCTCGCGCCGGTCAACGTCTAGATTTCTAGACCGGCTGCTCCAATGGCTCGTCCTCAGCTTCGCCGTCGAGGACGTGGTTTAGACGCTCGTCGTCGAGTTCGTTCATCCATCGCGCAATTACCACGGTCGCGAAGATGTTGCTGAACAGGTTGGTGACAGCGCGGATTTCCGACATGAACCGTTCGACCCCGAGGAGCAACGCCAAGCCGCCGACCGGCAAAATTCCGAGTGCCGGCATCGTCGCGGCGAGCGCCACAAAGCCGGCGCCGGCCACGCCCGCCGCACCCTTGGAGGTGAACAGCATGACAAAGAGCATCGTCAGCTGCTGGCCGGTCGTCAGATGAATATCGGTCGCCTGCGCGATGAACAGAACCGCCATGGTCATATAGATGGCTGTACCATCTGTGTTGAACGAGAAGCCGGTCGGCAGCACCAGCCCGACGGTCTCCTGCGAGCACCCCATCCGCTCGAGCTTGACGATCGAGCGCGGGATCATCGCTTCCCCCGAGGTCGCGCTGAAAGCAATCAGCAGCTCGTCCTTAAAGTAGCGAATGATTTTCCACACACTCAGGTCAAAGATCCGGGCGATCAGCCCCAACACGATCAGCACGAACAAGATCGATGTCAGATAGACGCTCGCCAACAATTGCCCGAGGCTGGCAAGCATTCCGAAGCCAAACTTGCCGATCGTGAATGCCATAGCGCCGAAGGCTGCGAGCGGCGCCACATACATGATGATGCGCACGACCCCGAACAGCGCATGAGTGAAGTCGTCGATCAAAGCGACGAGCCGCTGGCCGCGTTCCCCCATGTGGCATAGCGCGAAGCCGAACAGGACCGCCATCACCAGCACCGGTAGGATGTCGCCCTGGGCAACGGCGCCGACCAGATTGGTGGGGATCATCTTGATCAGAAAATCGACGATCGTCAGTGACTTGGCACTGGTGACGTAGCCGGCGATCGCCTTTTCATCCAAATGCGCCGGATCGATGTGGAGGCCGGCACCCGGTTGAACCACATTGCCGACGACGAGCCCGATCAGCAGCGCCAAGGTCGAGACGATCTCGAAATAAATAATTGCTCGAAGCCCGACGACACCGACGCGGCGCATGTCGCCCATCTTGGCGATGCCGACCGCCACCGTCGCAAAGATGATCAGCGGCACGACGGCGCGGATCAGCGAAATAAAGCCGTCGCTGATCGGCTTCATCTCGACTGCCAGGCTCGGGTAGAAATGCCCGAGCAGAATACCCACCCCGATCGCGATCAGCACCTGGACATAGAGCTTCTTCAAGGGCGAGCGACGGATCGCCGCGCCGTGCGCTCGATCGGCGGCTCCCAGGTTCACCATGCAATACTTCCCCACTCAATGTTCTGTAGCCGCGTCGAGCAAATGCCGCGACATTCCAAAGTCGACAGCACTCGTACCATAAGTTACTGGTCAAGCCAAACGTCGGTCAGGTCCTGTCCAATGAAGTGGCTTGGCGTGATGCTCCAGCCTTTGAGCTTCGCCGAGGTTGCGACAATGCGGTTCCACCACAAGAGCGGAACCGTGTAAGCCTCGGATAGCGCATGTTGCTCGAAATCGCGAACGATTTTTGCGCGTTGCCGGGGATCGCTGGTGACCGCCTGACCGATAAAGAGGGCATCGAGAAAACGATCGGTCGAATAGGAGTAGTTGACCGGCGACAGATCATGCGACACGTATTTGGTCAGCTGGATCGTCGGGTCGTCATAGAAATCACCCGAGAAATCGAGTGCCACGTCGAATTGGCGTGCATCAATTTCCTTTTGCCAATCCCAGATATTCCGGCGGTCCTGCGTCGTCGTGACGCCGATCTGGCGCCAGCTCTCGGCCAATAGATCGGCACCTGCATAATGCGGCATCGGGATGTCGCGGACGGTGATCGTCACCTTGAGGTCGTGGACCCCTGCCTCGTCGAGCAGCCGCCTTGCCTCGTCGCGCGAAGCGGCAATATCGCGGGAAAAGCCGGGTATCGTGACCAGCTCCGCTTCCGGTGTGGCCATGCTGGAGCCGGGTCGCATGACGCCGCCGACATATTTGAGGAAGGTAGAGCTCTGCAGCTTCGCCGCAGCGCTCCAGCGGTCGATGGCGAGCGAGAGCGCGCGTCGCACCCGCGCATCGTCAAAGGGCGGGCGCTTGGTGTTGAACACGACCAGGAGATTGGAAAGCCACGGGCTTTCACTGATCTCCATGCGGTCGCCGAGCGCCTCCACGAGATCGTCGCGCTGCGGCGGTGTCACTCCGCGGAACTCGGCGGCGATGCGGCCGCTTTTGTACGCCGCCATCACCGCATTTGCCGGGATGAAATCGGCCTGGTAGCCATCGAGATAGGGCTTGCCGGGCAGAAAATATCTGTCCCAACGCCGGCCCCGCCAATACTTTCCCTTTTCGTATTCGACAAAGGCGAACGCTCCGGTGCCAAGCACGTGGGTCTTGGGAAATTCGGGGTCCTGGGCGAGCTTGGGTGCGCTATAGATGCAGTTCCACGGGGAGGCGAAATTCGCCAGCATCGCAGCCTCGGGCCACTGCAGATGGAAAACGACGGTGAGCGGGTCGGGCGTATCGATGCTCGAGATAGCGGCGTAATCGACCTTGCGCGCCGAGACGATCCCCGGCGGCGGGTGCGCAATGCGCTCGTAGCTCGCCTTGACGTCGGCAGACGTCAGCCGCGAGCCGTCGTGAAACAGGACATTGGGCCGAAGCTTGAAGGTATAGGTCAGCCGATCGGCTGAAACGCTCCATGACTCCGCTAAGTCGCCTATGATCTGCGGATAATTAGCGGCATCGAATTTGAGCAAGGTCGAGTAATGCGGTGCTATGGGGTGCAGGAAGGCAAAGGATATGTTGCCGTGACAATCGTAGTTGCCGGGCTCGACGGTGACCGCGAATTCGAGTGTCCCGCCGTATTTGGGATCGGCGATAGCCGACCCGCCGACGACGAGAACGGCGGCCGCGACAACAAAGCTGACCAGGCGGCGCTTTGTCAGCATCGCAGCGAAGCAACACGCTTTCATAACAAGGAACTGGTTCATCGGCACAGAGCCCTTCCAAGGTGCTGAAAGGGATCGCTCGCTCGCTGCAACAGGCTACCGGATTTGGCTTTTTTGCCAGAGTTCGAACTGCCCGAAGAGTTGGTCCTTCTCCTGCTGGGTCATCGGCTGCCCGCCGGCGGCCTGCTGGCGCTCGTCGATAAACCGCGAGAAAATCGTTTTGAGATCCTGGAGGTTGGGCGGGGCGGCTGCCTGCATGTTGCGTTGCAGCCACTGGTCGGCGGGTGGAAAACGGCGCCATCCGGGAAGCTCGGCCGTGATATTGACCTCGCGCCATTTTGGATGGTGGCCGGGCTCGAGCAGCGTCTGGAACCCGGTGAAAAACGTCTCGACAAAGTTCGCAAGATTGCGGTAGCGGTCCGAACCCAACTGGAGATTAGCAGCCGCGAGCACGGCACCGACTGCCACGGTGTCGACTGGTTGGTCCGAAGGCACTAGACCCGGATAATCCTGAGCGGTGAGCCGCGTCGGGACGTAAACAGCAGTTACAGCCGGTTGGAGTGGGATGGCAAGGAAGTGGAGGCCGTCCTCACCGGTAATGTTGCGGAAGAGCGGCGCTGGTTTCCCAGCCACGAAAGCGATGGCGGCGATCTCGCCCTTGCGGAGTTTCTCGAGCGCCACCTCCTGGTCATCGTAGGTGGGCGTCACCGGGATGTTCAGCAGATCGAAGAGCCGGCCTGCCGTTATCGCAGTGCCGGCGCCGCGCAAATCGACATTTACCTGCTGGTTTGCGAGCTCTGCGACACTTTTGACGTCGCGCCGAGCGAGCAGATGGAATTCTTCATTATAGAGCTTGGCGATGTAAGTTATCCAGCCTTCAAGGCCGGGGAAATAATTCTGCTGCCGCGCGTAATCGAGAACGTCGGCCTGCAAGATGGCCATATCGATGCCGCGCAACAGCTTGAGGTCGGTGATGTTCTGCAGCGATCCTTTGCCGATTACCGGCAAAACCCGACGCGTCGCCCCGTCATCGATAAGATTCGCAAGATCCTCGGCGATGCGCACCGAGATGCCGGCGGCGCGCCCTGTTTGGAGCTCGACGACACCCCTGTTGACGACGGCAATATCCGTCGGCACGGCGGTGCTCGCCGGAGTTGCAAGGGCGATCGGCGTCGCGAGGACCGCGAGGACCGCGGCCGCGATGATCGGACGCTTCATTGTCGTACCCTATGGCTATTTGGTTTTCGGGCTCTCGGCCTGAGGATCGGTCTTGGGCGCGCCGAGATCAAGCGCATGGCGGAACCAGGATTGCGCTTTGATCGGGTCGCCGACTGTGCGCACGCCCACTCGACCGAGAAAGGCAGGATCGAAGGTTGCCCCCATCCGTATCGCTGCCTGCCAGTCGCCGGCATCGGCGGCGCGCTCGTAAAAGAGCCGTGCCGAAGCGACGTCACCGGCGTGAAGGAAGGAGTCGCCGCGGGCCAGGAGCTCCGTGATTTGCCCTGCGGAGAGGTTCCGGGCCTCTACGGGCGCCGGGGTCGGTGCCGGGGTTGCTGTTGATGAGCCCGGCGCCGGTGCAGCTGGCGGGGAAGCAGAGCGGGCCTCCGGCGCCGGGGTTGCTGTTGATGAGCCCGGCGCCGGTGCAGCTGGCGGGGAAATGTCCGGGGAAGCAAAGCGGGCCTCCGACGCCGGCGACCCTTTGGGGAAGGATTGATCCTTCGCATCACTTGCGGGCACATCCTCAGCGGGGGACGGGCGCGCCGCTGGCGGTGCAACGGGCAACGCTGCGGTCGCGGCCGAGCGCGGGATCGGCGGTTCGATTGGGACCGATGCTATGTCGCCGTAGGTCGAGGACGCATTACTCAAAGTAGGCGGTAGGGGACGTTTGGTGCCCGAAGCATGATCCCCAGTACTGGTATTAGTAATCGCTGACTCCATAGGCTGCGCGAGCAAGAAAAAACCAATGCCGAAGAGTACACCGACGGTCGCAGCGGCGACGATCCCGACGGAGAGGAGGTAGAGGAGGAGACCAACCGGAAGAGCCCCCGCAGCGCGGCCCGGTGTCGATGTTCGAACCACCAGGGCAGGCAGCAGCCGCTTGCTCCCAATATCGGAGAGCATGTCCGACGATGCGTCGAGCGTATTGGGAAGGACCGCTGGATCCGAGGAGCTAGGCGACGCGAGATCGGGCTGCACGCCGCCTTTCGGCGCCAGCTCATCGGTCAACGGGCTTGCCGAAGTTTGGTCTAACATCACTCAATCACCCACTTACCCCCGTTATGCCACCCATGTAGCGCGGTAAGGTTGAGCTAGCATTGTGGTTTCAACATCCAGTCCAGACGTTATTGCCATAACACAATTCAGCTATAAAGGCAATAGAGGGTTAACAAAGGTTAATATTTCGTTAAGAACCGTTTTAAATTTGTCGGTTTTGGCTAATCTGTCGGTAAGTTGTGCTACTAACCGCGATAAAACCGCTATTAACCTCTGGGGTCCTGCTATTTAACTCCCTGATCCCCACAAGCCTCTTCGCAAATAGGGACGCGACCACTTCGGGTAGAGTATCTGCGAGGAGGATGTTGACTCCGGTCGCTCCGAACGCGGCGATAGGACGCACCCCAACCACGAGCGCCGCACCTCGAGAGACCCCCTTGTTTGTTCATGGGCGCGGCATCTTTGCGCCGATGGACGCGGTTCAGCGCAAATGACAGGCGACTTGGTGGCCGGGGCTGACCTCGCGCAGTGCCGGGACCTCGCTCTGGCACCGCGCCTCGGCATAGGGACACCGCGTATGGAAGGTGCAACCCGGCGGCGGGTTGATCGGGCTCGGAACATCGCCCTGCAACAGGTGTTTCTTGCGCTTGATCCTCGGATTAGGGACCGGGACCGCAGCCAACAGGGCTTCGGTATAAGGGTGCAGAGGGCTCGTGAACAGGGTTTGCTTGTCCGTATACTCGACGATCTTGCCGAGATACATCACCGCGATGCGGTGACTGATGTGCTCGACCACGGCAAGATCGTGGGCGATGAAGAGGTAGGAAAGGTTTTTCTCGCGCTGCAGATCCATCATCAGGTTGATCACCTGGGCCTGGATCGACACATCAAGTGCGGAGACCGGCTCGTCGCCGATAATCAAATTGGGGTTTAAAGCGAGCGCGCGGGCGATGCAGATGCGCTGGCGCTGCCCACCGGAAAACTCGTGCGGGAAGCTGCGCATCTGCAACCGGCGCAATCCGACCTGGTCGAATAGCGCAGCGACGCGCTCCTCTTTTTCCCTGCCATGGGCGATCCCGTGCACTTGCAGCGGTTCGCCGACGATGTCCCCGGCCGACATGCGCGGGTTCAGCGAGGAGAACGGATCCTGGAAGATGATCTGCATCTGTCGCCGATGCGGCCGCAGTGCCGTCTTACCCAACCGAGTGATGTCCTCTCCGTCGAGCCTGATCGTGCCCTCGGTCGGCTCGATCAGCCGCAACACCGTCCGCGCCACGGTCGACTTGCCGCAGCCGCTTTCGCCGACCAGCCCCAGGGTTTCCCCTTGATTGATCGAAAAGCTGACTCCGTCGACCGCATAGACGTATCCAGCGGTGCGGCGAAGCAGACCTTTCTTTACCGGAAAATGCTTCTTAAGCCCGGCGACCTCGATCACCGGGGCACGGTTTCCTCCAGCCCCCTTCGCCGCAGCAATCTCTGGTGTCAGAGCACTAGCCATCCCGCCCGTAGAGCCTTTCCGAATGCCAGCAGGCCGCCCAATGCCCCGGCCGCAATTGCTCATAGGGTGGAAATTGCGCCCGGCAGCGGTCATCGGCGAAAGAGCAGCGCGGGGCAAACGTGCAGCCCGGCGGAAGATTGCTCAGCGCCGGCACCATGCCGGGGATTTCCTGCAGCCGCTCGACGGAAGCATAGTTTCGCCCCGCCATGATCTCGAGACGCGGGATCGACGCCAGCAAGCCGTGGGTGTAAGGGTGGAGCGGCTGCGCGAACAGCGCGTCGACCTCGGCCTCTTCGACTTTCTTACCGGCATACATCACGATCACGCGTTGCGCGGTCTCGGCGACGACGCCGAGATTGTGCGTGATCAGGATCAGTGCGGTGCCCAGCTGCTTCTGCAATTCCAGGATCAGGTCGAGGATCTGAGCCTGGATCGTCACGTCCAAGGCGGTCGTCGGCTCGTCGGCGATCAACACCCGCGGGTTGCAGGCGAGCGCCATCGCTATCATCGCCCGCTGCCGCATGCCGCCCGAAAGTTGGTGCGGATACTCCCGCGCGCGCTGCGCCGGCTCGGGGATCTTGACGAGCCGCAGCATCTCGACCGCTTTCTCGTTGGCAGCATGCTTCGACAGTTCTTGATGCAGCCGCAGCGCCTCGGCGATCTGGTGGCCGATCGTCAGCACCGGATTGAGCGAGGTCATCGGCTCCTGAAAGATCATCGAAATGTCGTTGCCGCGGATGTCGCGCATTTCGCGTTCATCGAGCTGCAGCAGGTCCCTGCCCTCGAGGGCGATCGTGCCGCCGACAATTTTGCCTGGAGGATTGGGGACGAGGCGCATGATCGACAATGCCGTCATGGACTTGCCGCAGCCCGACTCGCCGACCACTGCCAAGGTTTCGCCGCGCCGCAGCGAGAACGAGACGTCGTCGACGGCCTTGATGATGCCCGACCGGGTGAAGAGGTAGGTCCGCAGGCCCTTGACCTCGATCACCGTCACGGCCTGTTCGGCCGTTTTTGTTATCGCATAGGCGGGTGAGGATGTGCGGTCGGTCGCCGTCTCGTCATTCGCCATCCGGGGCATCCCGCCGTTATCGTCCGCTCGACGGCGCCGCGGTCAGCTGCGCTGCCGCGGGTCGAGGATGTCCCGCAGGGCATCGCCGAAAAGGTTTGTCCCGAACACGACAAAGCTGATTGCAAGGCCGGGAAAGATCACCAGCCACGGCGCGGTGCGCACGTATTCCGCCGCCGATTCCGACAGCATGCGTCCCCATGAGGGATGCGGCTCGGGGACGCCGAGCCCCAGAAACGACAGCGCCGCCTCGATCAATATCGTCGCGCCGAACTGGGCCGTCGCCAACACGATCAGCGGCGCCAGGGTGTTGGGCAGGACATGCCGGAAAGCAATCCGCAATTCACTCATGCCAATCGCCTTCGCCGACTCGACAAAAGGTTGCTCGCGGAGGGAGAGCGTGTTCGCGCGGACGACGCGGGCCGAAGAAGGGACCAGGGCGATCGAGATCGCGATGATCGTGTTCCTGAGCGAGGGCCCCAGCGAAGCGGTCATCAACAATGCCATGACGAGCAATGGCAGAGATTGGAGGATGTCGATCAGGCGCTGGGCGGCTAGGTCGATCCAGCCGCCGAGATAGCCCGACGTCAGTCCGATGACGACGCCGCAGGTGATCCCCAAACCCGTCGCGCCGAGGCCGACGGCCAGCGAGATGCGCGCGCCGTAGACGATGCGGCTGTAGACGTCCCGTCCCATGAAGTCGCAGCCGAGCCAGTGCTGCGCGGAGGGCCGCGCCAGCGACAGCGCCGCGTTCGTCGACAGCGGATCGTAAACCGTGATGAAATTGGCGAACACGGCGGCAAAGACGCACACCGCCATAATTACCGCTCCAGCCGCACCCAAGGGATAGCGGCGCGCGAGGAAGCGCAATTTGGCCCAGCGGCTGTCGATGTTCGCGCCGGCCTTGGCCAGTTCCGCCCGGTAATCAATGCTGGTCATGGCATGATCTCCGGCTCAATCCGAGTATTTGATCCGCGGATCTAATGCCGCGTACAGCATGTCGACGGTGAAGTTGACCACGACGACGATGATCGCGATATACATGATCAGGTTCTGCACGATCGGGTAGTCGCGCCAGCGGATCGCTTCGACAAGAAAGCGGGCCACCCCCGGAATGTTGAATACGGTTTCGACAACCACGAGCCCGCCCATCAGAAACGCGGCCTCGAGACCGAGCACGGTGACGACCGGCAACACCGCATTCTTCAACGCGTGGCGGTAGTTGACGACCTTCTCCGAGGCGCCCTTGGAGCGCGCGGTGCGGATATAGTCCTGGCGCAACACTTCGAGCATCGATGAGCGCGTCAGCCGCAAGATCAAGGCCTGGCTTCGGAACCCGACGACGGCGGCCGGCACGCAGTACATGACAAGCGCGGCCCCGAAACTCTGCGGCGCATCACTGTAGATCGGGATCGTGCCGAAGAAGCCGACGAACCCCATCAGAACCAACAGTCCCAGCCAGAAGGCCGGCATCGACAACGCAGACAAAGAAAGCACGCGCAAGATGTAGTCGAGGCGGGTATTCTGCTTGACGGCGCTGATGACCCCGAGCGGGATCCCGATCACTGCGGCAAAGGTCAAGGCCAGCCCTGCGATCTTAGCGGTGATCGGAATGCGCGGCAGGATCTCTTGGATAGCCGGCCGATCGGTGACGTAGGAAAAACCGAGATCGCCCTGCAACAGCCCGCCGATCCAACTCGCGTATTGCACCGGAATCGGCTTGTCGAGGCCGAGGTCTTTCATGATCTGCGCCTTCTCGGCCTGGTCGACGAAGCCCGCGGCATCGAACAAAATGTCGGCGATGTTTCCCGGCGCAATCCGCAGCATCACAAAGATGATCACCGATATCCCGAACAATGTCAGGAGCATCAGGCCGAAACGGCGCACCAGGTATGGTCCCACGACCCTCCTCCCTGACCTGCGGTGCGGTGCTACCGCAGCCTACCGCCACGGCAGATTAGCACGGGTTCAAGGGTCCCGTCGATCGCGTCTCCGTGATCCGCCGGCTCGAAGGTCAAGTTTATCGGTCGAGCCAGACGTCCTCCATACGCCAACCGTTGTAGATGCCGTTGACCATCACAGTCATCCCCTTAACCTGAGGATACCAGCAGGTGGCCGCGCGGTTGTGGTAGATCATCGGCCGGGCGCCGTCCTCCTGTAGTTTCCGGTCGATATCCCACACCAGACGCTTGCGCTTTTCCGGATCGGCTTCCGTCGATTGGCGGTCGAAGTCTTTTTCGAGCTCGCGGTTGCAATATCCGGTGTAGTTGCGGTCCGCACCGCACGCGAAGTTCTCGTAAAAGGTCTGGTCGGGGTCGTCGAGGCCGTTCTCGGCAAGGTTGAGACCGACGATGAAATCTTTCCGCGTCAGCCTGGGATACCAGTTAACCGTATCGATCTCTTCGAGATCGCTGTCGATGTAGATCCGTTTCAATTGGTCGATCAGGATGATCGCGGGATCGCGGTATTGCGGGATGTTGCGGGTCGACACGATGATCTTGAGCCGCTTGTCGGGACCGTAGCCGTGCTCTTCGATGATCTTGCGGGCCTCGCCGCGGTTCTTCGCCACGTCGGGATCGTAGCCGGGCAGGGTCCGCAGCATTTCCGGCGGCATCCCCCATATGCCCTCGGGCGGCGGCAGCATGGCGCCGCCGATGTCAGCCTTGCCTTCGTTGATCGTGTCGATAAAGGCCTTGCGGTCGAGGCTCAGCGCCATCGCCCGCCGGATATCAGGATTGTCGAAGGGCGGCTTGTCGCGGTTGACGATCAGGTTACGGGCGACGTTGGTCGGGGTCAGCTCGCAGATCGCCTGCGGGACCTGGCCCTGAATGTCCCGCATATGCGGGATCGTCAGGTTGTAGGGGGTGGTCATATCGAACTTGCCGGCGATAAATGCCAGCACCCGGGTCGAGGGGTTCTTGATGATCGTGTAGTCGATGCCGTCGAGGTAAGGCCGGTCCTTCTTCCAGTAATCCGGATTTCTCTTGACCTTGATCGACTCGTTCGGTTGGAACTCGACCAGCTTGAACGGGCCGGTGCCGATCGGTTGGGTCCGCATCTCACGTGGCGTCACATGGCAGGGGTAGACGGCCGACCAGCCGGAGGCCAACAGCGCGATAAACGAAGGCTGCGGCCGCTTCAGACGGAAGGCGACTTCATGGTCGTTCTTGACGGTTACTTCCTCGAGGTTCTGATACCAGGCTTTGCGCGGATTGAGGCGAAGCTTGTCGTTCGATCTACCGAGCAAGGTATCCCAAGTGCACTTGACGTCATTGGCCGTAAAGGGCTTGCCGTCGTGCCACTTGACGCCCTCGTGCAGGCTGAAGCGCAGCTCGGTTTTTGAGGAGTCCCACGACCATTCGGTCGCCAGATCCGGCACGATCGAGTTGAAGCTGGCCTGTGCGACATGCTGATCGAACATGACGAGATTGTTGAAGAGGCCCATTGCGGGTCCGAGAGCCGCGAAGGTCACTTCTTCATGCAGCGACAGACTGGCCGGGCTGTCAAAGTGATACATTCGCAAAATCCCGCCTGGCTTTTGCGCGAGTGCCGAGCCCGCGACCAACCACGAGAGCAACAACGCAGCTATCGCTGCAAGCGTCGGAAGCTTTGGCGTCATCTGCCCTCCCCATCATTCGAAGCGGTTATTTGTCGAGCCAGACGTCTTCCATGCGCCAGCCGTTGAAACGGCTGTTGGTCATCGTCGTCAGACCTTTGAGCCGCGGCTGCGTGCAAGTGGCGAACCGCGAATAGAGCAGCACGGGCCGGGAGGCGTCCTCCGCCAGTCGGCGCTCGACCTGCCAGACCAGCTTGCGGCGCTTCACTGGATCCGCCTCGATCGATTGCCGGTCGATCAGCCGATCGGTCTCGTCATTGCAGTACCCCGTGTAATTGCGATCGGCGCCGCAGACATAGGTTTCGTAGAATTTCTGGTCGGGCTCGTCGAGGCCGCCCTCTGCGACCGTGACCCCGACCGTGTAGTCCTTGCGGATGACCCGCGGGAACCAGTTCGCGGTGTCGATCGGTTCGAGCTCGCCGTCGATGTAGACCTCCCGCAGCTGAGAGATCGCAATTACCGCCGCGTCGCGGTAGCCGGGGACGTCGCGGGTCGACACCTTGACCGCGAGCCGCTTATCGGGCCCGTAGCCCAGCCTGTGCATGAGGGCCAGGGCTTCTGCCCGGTTCTTCTGCACATCGGGCCCGTAGCCGGGCAACTCGTGCAGCACCTCGGGCGGCATGCCCCACACCCCGTCGGGAGGCGGTAGGATCGTGCCGCCGACTGCGCCCTGGCCCTCGGTGAGGATGTCGATGAAGGCCTGGCGGTCGAGGCTGAGCGCCATCGCCCGGCGCAATTCAAGGTTGTCGAACGGCGGTTTCGCCCGGTTGATCAGCAGGTCGCGGCTGTTGTTGTCCATCACGACGTCGCACCGGGCCTGCGGCGCCTGGTTGAGCAGATCCTTCAACTGCGGGATCGTCAACTGGATCATGTCGAAATTGCCGGCGACGAAGGCCAGCAGCCGCGTCGATACGCTCGGGATTATCGTGGTCTCGATACCGTCGAGATAGGGGCGACCCGTCTTCCAGTAGTCCGGATTGCGCACGACACGGATATGTTCGTTCGGCTTGTATTCGACGAATTTGAACGGCCCGGTGCCGATCGGATGGCTACGCATGTCGCGCAAGGGCACGTGGCACGGATAGACCGGCGACTGGCCGGAGGCCAATAGCGCGATCAAATAAGGTTGCGGCCGCTTCAGGTGGAAGGTGACCTCGTAGTCGCCGTTGGTCGTGATCTCATCGAGATTGCGGTACCAAGACTTTCGGGGGTTGACCCGGAACTTATCGGGCGCCTTGCCGGCGAGCGCGTCCCAGGTGCATTTGACGTCGGCGGCGGTGAACGGTTTGCCGTCATGCCACTTGACGCCCTGGCGCAGGCGGAAGGTCAATGCGGCCCCGGTCTCGTCCGACGACCACTCGCTGGCGAGATCGGGGACGATCGAGGCGAGGTTGTTCTGCGCGACGTGCTGGTCGAAGACGACGAGGTTGTTGAACACGCCCATCAGCGGGATGCCGGCGGCGATCGTCGACTCCTCGTGGATCGACATGCTCGCCGGGCTGGCAAAGCCCGGCATCTGCAGTATGCCGCCGGGCTTTTGCGCGAATGCCGGCTGGATAACGAGCAATGCTGCGAACAGCGTGCTCGTCATCAGATACGGTCGAACCCTCCGCACCATCGGATTACCTCCCTTGGCTGCCGAGCCGGCATTCCTGTCGCAGTCTTTCAAGGTGCTGCGCATTCGCCATCGCGGCCGAAGCTATCACCTGTCCGATCGAAACGCCTACAGCCGAGGATCACCGGCTACAACCTTAATTTGTGTCACTAGTTCATTGCCGCTGCATCTGCAGCAAATCTGCAGCGGGATTTCTCCTAATGGTTGAAACCCAGCGCCTCAACCGGCAGGCTGGAATTCGGCACGGTCAAACGCCATTTTCTCGCCGCCGCTGCTGCTCCGCCCATTCGACACTGCCTATCGCATAAACCCGCTCGCCGAGCGGACCGTTAATGTGTTGGACCGGACCGCCCCTGACCTCGGGATGGCTCGGCGTTACGCAGGCACTCAGCGCCTCCCGCCGCAGGGTTTCGTCGGTCTTGTTGCCGCCCTCCTCGACGATCCGCTGCGCTGCCATTACGGGCTCGGCAATCTCGTTCGCGACCGGCTGGGGAAGCCGGCAGATGAACGCTCGGTTGATTTCCTCGTGCCACTGATCGGCAAGGCCATCCCATAGCCTTTTCCGGTCGTCCTGGCCGAGCCGTCGGATCTGTTCCAGGATCGCGTCGATCGGCTTGTCGGCATTTGCGACGGCACGACCGGTTGGCTCGGCAGTCGTCGCGATCGCGGTGCGTAGGTTCGGCGCCTCGCCGCTCTGGACCGCGGCAACCGCGGCGGCTTGCTGCTCCGCCGGTAAGGCGGCGAGCGCATCGAGCTCAACCCCGTTGTCGGCGATCTCCGGCATGTCGCGCAGCGCGTTCCGCACACCCGGTGCGATGCGATGGACACGGTGAACCGCGCGCCGAGCATCGGTTCGCGAGATGCCGAGTTCACGGGCGGCGGCACGAACGCCGCCTCCGCGTCCTCGTCCGCCCCGAGCGGGGAGCTGCGTCGCTGGCGCAGCTTTATCCAACTCGGAAACTGGCCCAACTTGGCCCGGTTTGTCAGCGGCTTGATCGCAGGGCTCACTGGCACTGCTCTCACCCCTCAGCCTGATCCATTGGTCGATGTGCTCGGCCCGCTCCAATGCGGTCAGTTCGGCGCGATGAAGATTCTCCGCGATTTCCCAGAGGCGAGCATCGAGTTCCGAACCCGTCTCCGCAACAACCGGGATCTCATCCATCCCGAGCTCGATGCAGGCCTCTAACCGATGACGACCCGAGACGAGCGTCCAGCCTGGCTCGCTTGATCGAACCGAAATCGGCGTCTTCAATCCGATCTTGGAAATCGATTCTTTTAGCCGTTCCACGCTCTCACGGTCGAGCGCCCGGAGGCGGGCGCCAACGATGATGTCGGCCCGATTGACGGCACGATCATGAACGCCACCTCTCGCTGTTTTTGCTGTTTTCTGCAACACATTATCAGCTGTCGACATGTCGTTCTCCGCGGCAATTGTGGACCGCCGACGGTTTGGCGCCGGCAAGAACAGCGGTGGCGCCCGCTATTCTTCCGCGCTTTTCCCGCTGTTTTTGATGAGAAAATGGCAGAATATCCGCGGTGGGACGCCCGCCGGAAACTGGCTTGGCGCGTCGAGTGACGCGATCCACATCGTTGCCACGATATCATAAACGTAAGGTTATTGTCAATCCTGGAAAATTGCGGTTTTACACAATCGGATTACTAATCCTGATTTCTCACATCGCTAGGTGTATCGGGTTCCTGAACCTGGACTCCCCCGCCCCGCGAGCGGGCGAGGGCGGTGATCGCGGCGAGGGGCGCACGGTGTCGTCGGAACCGGGCCTATATGTGATGCTAAGAACCTCACTCAAAGCCTACATGGCCTACTCGTCGGCAGCAGGGCGACCGCTTTCAAAACCGACAACGGCCGCTCGGTCTTGGCCGTGGGAACGGGTCTTCACGCCCCATACCTGCCGTTCGCAACACCCGTCGGGATCGGCTCAGTTGGGTGGCTACCTGCCCTTGGCACCCGGGGTTTCCACGGTCCGCTATCCGATCCCAGAGCGGATCTTCGACTACGTTTCCACGGTTCAGAGCGCGACGGCCGGAACGTGCCAAGAGCAGACCTCGATAGTTGCAATTATTCTGTTTTGCCTATTGCCTTTGATCGAACAGCGCGGTCCCTGGTGAGTGCCATTTACGAGCGTGATCATGGCTTCGTGTGCGTATTGGGCAGCCCTGCATTATCATCGGTATTGCCGGAATGATGATGGCCGCCGCTTTGCACCATTGAGCCGCTGACGAGTCTGGGGTAGTCCTGCTCGCTCATGTCCGGCAGCTCTGCCCGCTATTGATGGCACAGTAGGCGCCCGAAGGGCCCAGGAGGTTCTGAGTGAGGCTCGCGACTGCCGCGGCAAGATCGGGATCGTCAGGACCGCCCTCGATGATCGCCTTTTCCTTGACGAGCGTCTGATATTCGCCATTTAGATAGAGCCGCGCCTCGATTGTGATCGGCCGATGGACACCGAATGTCTTATCGTTCATGTCCGGGGGTACAAAGGTACGCACTTCTCCTCCGGCATACGGGCCCAATTTGAAGCGCCACTCTACGCGGTCAGGTGCCGGGGCATCGCCAGTCGCAGCCGGCTCGAAACGCCAGTTGACAGGCTGAGTTTCAGCCATATGCAAGGTGAGATAGCCGCGCAGTTGTTCTGAGCTGTGAAATCCGGGGACCGCACCGGATCCCTCGACTTCCAGTAAGTTCGCCGCCGCCGACGTAAGCGGCACAAACGCTGCGACCAGAGCCAAGGCCAACCTGCGCCATTTCAGGAGGAGATACCTGGGCCGAACTCGATGTTCGTTTAATCGTTGCATGGATCACTCCTTCGAACCGTCGGAGGACCGCGACCGCCGAACGCGGCTTCGTGGTCCACCTGCTGCTCACTGCAGGTGTTGCCGCTCACCGGTCGCACCAAATTGTTTTTTTAAATTATTATCTTCGGTAAATTTTGTTGAACACCGCGGGGCAAGGAGGCAGCGACAGTAGAGACGGGCGGCGCCCTTCTCGTCGCCGACCCGGTCCATCAATCGGAAAACATTCGAAAACATTCGCGCGCTGATAGACGGACTGCGCTATGCATCGCGCGGTGACGTCGGAGCTGGCGGCAGAGCAACGCCGGCGCCGAATTGCCGTCGGCTTCGGCAGGCATGACCGGAACCTTTGGCGGAATGGTGTTAACGAGATTTACCGATTCCTTACCCGACTTCACTGGCTTCGGCGAAACGGTGTAGCCAACTCTTGTCCCGAAGCCCGGTGCACGGTAATGGATTCGGACATCAAGCGCTCAGATGCAAAAACACGACAACCCAGTGGTCCCATGTCACGACTTACTGCTGGTTGCGAGGCATGAACCCGTCGGACAGGGTCTGCATGAAGCTCACGATCGCATCCTCCTCTGCGTCCGAGAGGCCCAGGCGCCCGACCCGGCTCGTGTTCATGTTGTCGGTCGATTCCGGCACCGGCCAGCATGTCGTACCCTCGTTGACGTCATGCGGTTGGCAGCGCGGCAGGACGTCGCGCGTGTTGTAGAAATGCACAATCGCCTTTAGGCTCGTGAAATATCCGTTGTGCATATAGGCCTTCACAAAGGCCGGATCGGGCCGCTTGTCCACATTGCGCAATGTGGGCACCTGAATTCGCGCTTGGTTGTCTGATGCCAGCTTGAGCCATCGGTGATCTACCGCGGAGGGCTGGCTGAGCAGCTGCCCCTTGGCGAGAAAATTGCCGACGCCGCCGTCGACGAATGACGACCCCGCCGGATTGGCGACATAGCCCAAGGTGTCAGGCCGATCTTCCGCGTAGTAAGGTAGCCGCGGATTGGCCGGAGTTCCGATATTGCTGGCGGTGAAGTCGGTGAACAGCGGATCCTCGCCAGGCCCGCCGTCGCGGTGACAGCCGTTGCATCGCGCCTTGCCCCGGAACAGCTCGTAGCCCGCCTTCTCCTCTGTCGTGAACTGCACTTTGCCGGCGAGCACCGCGTCGAACTTCGAGGTAAACGGCGTCACCTCGGCAGAGGCCTCATAGCCGGCGATGGATTGCGCCATCTGATCGAAGGTGGTGCCGGCCCGGCCGCGATCGATAGGGCCGAGATGGACCGGCATCGGCTCGTCGGCAGGCGGCGGCCCCGGCCGGGCGCAGGCCTGCTCCACGTCGCCGGGCCATGCGATCGCGAAGGCCTGCATTCCCCACACGCTTTCGAACAGGGCGCGATAGGGCCGCTGCGAAGCGCGATAGACCACACAGGCGATATCCGGAAGCCCCATTTCCACCGGGTTGGTCGGCGGCCCTTCCGCCTGCTCGGCGGCCGGGTTACCCAGCCGGCGGCCGGTCGCACGCATGTCCCAGAAATTGCCGCCGACGAGGTCACCCTGCCCGGGATTGTAGTGCAGCACCGGCGAGAGCGGCGCATAGGCGTGCGATTGCGGCTTGCGATTGCTGAAGCGGGTACGCACCGACCCGGGATAGGAGCCGGTGGTCCGGTTCAGCTCCGACACAGGGCCGGTAAAGCCCGTCTCGGGCATGTGGCAGAACGCACAAGCCTCGTTGCGGTTCACCGAGAGCTGCTTGTCGTACAGCAAGAGTTTCCCGAGCAGCTCGACTTGCTGGACCTGATTGTCCGGCGGCGCGGCCAGCCGCTCGATTGTCTGCGCCTCAATGCGGTCAATCTCGGCCTCGACTTGCGCGATTTCCTGCAATGCCTGAGGCGAGAGCACTGCCCTGGCCTCCTCCGCGCCCCGCGCATCTGCAGCTAGCGCGGCAGCGATCATGGCCGCCGCAATCGACGGAAGCGAGTGCTGTACCTTCACTTTTTACCCTCCAAGAGCCGGCGCTAAGCGCAGTTCTACTAGGGAGGAATGACCAGGACCGCCGTGTATCCCCGTGGTCCGAACTGCTGATCAAACGTTCCGTCGAGACTCTCGACCGGCGCCCATGATTTCGAGTCCACGCTTCGGCCGAATGTATGCGAGAGTAGCGCGTGCCCGTCAAACGGGACCCACCGGTGTGAGCTGCTAGGCGGCGGTTGTAGCCCAACCGCACCTTGCGGATGAATTGCCGAAGAGAGTCCCATATTTATTGCTGCTATGACCGATAGATTAGAACCAGCCCAGAAGCCCGTCCATACCGGTACTGCCGCCTCGTGATGGTTGTCGTCATGTCGAGCGGTTACATTGGCTGGCACTACCGTGCGGCTCCGAACGCTGCCGCCGCCATCCCGAATGGCGAACTGGTAAAAGTCGCGTTTACCGAGCGTCGGCACGTCAAAGCGGGCGCCTTGATCCGCACACTGACCGGGCCGAGTGGGCGTTTCCGTAACCGATGGTGAACCTGCCGAGTTTCCGCCAGCTCGAGCACCTGGTCATGCTGGCCGATCACAGCCATTTCGGGCACGCGGCGCGGGCCTGTCATGTGACACAGTCGACCTTGAGCGCCAGCATAAAGGAATTGGAAAACGTCCTTCAGGCCGCGCTCGTCGACCGCACCAAGCGCCGGGTCGTATTGACCCCGCTCGGCCTCGAAATTGTCGAGCGGGCCCGGCGCATACTCGATGAGGGGAAAGATCTCGTCGAAGCCGCTCGCGCCGGTAGCGAGCCGCTCGGCGGAACCCTGCGGATGGGGGTGATCGCGACGGTTGGCCCATTCTTACTGCCCGAAATTCTACCCCGGCTGCGTCGTGCCTATCCTGCCCTCAGGCTTTATCTCGTCGAAGACCTGACGGCGCGGCTCGTCGAAGAGCTGCGGGCAGGAAAGCTCGACATCGTATTGCTCGCCCTCCCTTTCGAAGACTTCAGGAACCTCGAGACGCGAGCGCTGTTTCAGGACCCCTTTCAAGTGGCGCTGCCAAACGGTCATCCGCTCGCGGCCGGCAAGGCGGTCGACATCGAACAACTGCGAGCTGAAGAGTTGCTGCTCCTCAAGGAGGGGCATTGTCTGCGCGACCAGGCGCTCGCGGCATGCCGCTTGGGAGATCGGCGGCGGGTTGAGGCGGTCGAGGCTACCAGTCTCCACACACTGGTGCAAATGGTGGACAACGGATTGGGTATCACGCTCTTGCCCCAGCTGGCGATCGACGGGGGAATTCTCAAAGGGACCGCGATCCGGATCTTACCGACTACCGGGCAAACGCCGAGCCGGGAAATCGGTCTCGTCTGGCGCCGCGGCACCGGGCGGCAACGCGAATTCGAGCTCCTCGCAAGCGCGTTGACGCAATTCGTCGAGGAGCGCCCCCGGCCTTAAATCGATTTCTCCAATCAATTCCTTAGAAATTACTCATTTTGGCGATTCCGGCCCCTTCCCATGTTTACCCTCGGGAACGAAAGGACCCTTCCCGTGTTTACCCTCGGGAACGAAAGGAGTTGAAAATGAACCGGATGAACCAGGCTCAGATCGAGACAAAGAACTCTCTTCCTCAATCGATCCGTATCCAATCCGTCGGGTTGCTCAATCGCAACCTAACGTTAGCCATCGACCTCGAACGGCAGGCCAAGCAGGCCCATTGGAATGTCAAGGGGCCGAACTTTATCGCCCTCCACGAGCTCTTCGACAAGGTGGCCGAGGCTGCCGAAGAGTTTACCGATCTGCTCGCCGAACGGGCAACGGCTCTCGGTGGTACCGCCGAGGGCAGGCTTCACGCCGTAGCCGAGAGTTCGTCATTGCCCCGCTACCCGGGCGAGATCTTCTCGGGCCAGGAGCATGTCGACGCACTCTCGACGGCTCTGGCGACATTCGGGAAGGCCGCGCGAGAGGCGATCGATGAGGCCGGACGGTTCGGCGATGCCGACACGGCGGATGTGTTCACCGAGATCAGCCGTGAGACCGACAAGCAACTGTGGCTCGTCGAGGCTCACCTGTACTCGTAATCCAACCGGGTTCCAGCCAATCCGTTGTTGCCGCGCGGCATAACCATCAGTACGAGCCTGCGATGTACACCCCGGCGATGGGCAGAGCCTCGCTTACCGAACGTACAATCCTCGCCGGTCGGGCGGTATTTCTCGGCCGGCGGGCCGGCCCTCTCGCCATACTGCTGTCTACCGGCCCCGCGGTCTTCGCGTCGATTGCCTTCATGGACCCGGGGAATTTCGCGACGAGCATCCAGGCAGGCGCGAAATACCGCCACGACTTCTCTGGGTTGCGCTCTCTGCCAATCTCATCGCGATAGCCGGTGCCCTGACAAAGCCGCGGCGGTTGCGCCCAACGGTCGCGCCATGCGGATGAATTGCCGATAAAGGTCCCATATTAAGGTTATGGCTGATACGCTCGAGCCGGTCCGGAAGCCGGTCCGCATGCGCTGGTACTTGCTTTCCGGCATGGCAATTCTGGTGGCCGTTTGCGGCGGTTACGTCGGCTGGCGGCATCTCGCGACGGTCCATGCTGTAGCGCCTCCCGCAGCGGTTCCCCCGCCGGCAATCCCGGTGTCGGTCGCCGCGGCGGAGCGGCGGGATGTGCCGATCTACCTCACCGGTCTCGGCACGGTGCAAGCCTTTAACACGGTCACGGTCAAGACGCGGGTCGATGGTGAGCTGGTAAAGGTAGCATTCACCGAAGGTCAGGACGTCAAGGCGGGCGATCTCTTGGCGCAGATCGATCCCCGCCCCTTTCAAGCCACGCTCGACCAAGCGGTTGCCAAGAAGGCGCAGGACGAGGCGAACCTCGCCAACGCAAAGCTCGACCTGCAGCGTTTCGCCGATCTTGCGACGCGCAACTTCGCCCCGCAACAGCAGCTCGATACGCAACGCGCCACGGTGACGCAGCTCGAGGCGCAGATCCAGGGCGATCGGGCGGCGATCGACAGCGCGCAGACGCAACTCAGCTATACGACAATTACCTCGCCGCTGAGCGGCCGAACCGGCATCCGGCTGGTGGATCAAGGCAACATCGTTCATGCGACCGATGCAACCGGCCTCGTTGTCGTAACTCAGCTCCAGCCGATCTCGGTCATCTTCACCTTGCCGGAAAGCGAGCTCGCCGCCGTCCGGTCCGCGCTCAAAGCCGGTCCGGTCCGCATCTTCGCGATGAGCCGGGACGACAACCGGCAACTGGCCGAGGGCACGTTGGCGGTTCTCGACAACCAAATCTCTCAGACTACGGGCACGATGCGCATCAAGGGCACTTTCCCCAACCAAGATGGCACCTTGTGGCCAGGCGAGTTCCTCAACATCCGGTTGCTGGCGCGCACTTCGCCGAATGTGGTGACGGTGCCGTCGGGGGCGCTGCAGCGCGGGCCAAACGGATACTACGCCTACCTCGTCAAACCGGACAGTACCGTCGAAGCGCGGCCCCTTGAAGTCGGCCAGGTCAGCGATGGGATCGCCATCATCGATGACGGCGTCGCATCCGGCGAACAGATCGTCACGGCCGGGCAATACCGCCTGCAGCCCGGAGCGCGGGTCCAAGTTGCGAGCGCCATCCCCTCGCATTGACCGCGGCGGACACGGTCCTCTCCGCGCGCAAAGGAACACGGAATGAACATTTCGAGTGCCTTTATCGCGCGGCCGATTGCGACATCGCTGCTGATGGCCGGCATCCTGCTGCTTGGTGCGGCGGCCTACCCGCTCCTTCCGGTGGCGCCGCTACCGCAAGTCGATTTCCCGACGATCCAGGTGACCGCTCAGCTTCCCGGCGCCAGCCCCGAGATCATGGCATCGTCGGTCACGCAGCCGCTGGAGCGGCAATTCGGGCAGATCCCCGGGGTAACGCAGATGACGTCGAGCAGCTCGCTCGGCAACAGCGCAATCACGGTCCAGTTCGATCTGTCGCGCAACATCGACGGCGCGGCGCAGGACATCCTGACGGCGATCAATGCGGCGAGCGGACAGTTGCCGAAGAACCTTCCGTCGCCGCCGACCTATCGCAAGGTCAACCCGGCGGACGCGCCCATTCTTGTTCTTGCCCTGACCTCCGACCTAGTGCCGCTGACCGAGGTCGACGATTACGCCGAGAATATCCTCGCCCAGCACATCAGCCAGATCTCCGGCGTTGCCTCGGTAGAGATCGCCGGTCAGCAAAAGCCGTCGGTGCGCATTCAGGTCGACCCGGTGAAGGTCGCTTCGTTCGGCCTCTCGCTCGAGGATCTGCGCGGGGTGATCGTCAACGCGACCACCGTCAGCCCGATGGGAACCGTCGACGGAAAGACCCGGACTTTCACGATTTACGACAACGGCCAGATGCTCAAGGCCGCGCCCTGGAACGACGTCATCGTCGCCTACAAGGACGGCGCCGCTGTACGGATCCGCGACATCGGCCGCGCCGTCGACGCACCGGAAAATATCCGCCTCGCGGCCTTTGCAAACGGCAAGCAGGCGATTCTGCTGCCGATTTTCAAATTGCCGGGCGCGAACGTCATCCAGACCGTGGACAGCATCAAGGCCGCTTTGCCACAGCTCCAGGCGGCGATCCCGCCGACGGTCAAGCTCGAGGTCCTGAGCGACCGCACGCAGACGATCCGCGCCTCGGTCGCCGACGTTCAGCTCACGTTGATGCTGACCATCGCTCTCGTGGTGATGGTCATCTTCGTTTTTCTCCGTAGCCTATGGGCGACGGTGATCCCGAGCGTCGCCGTGCCGTTGGCGCTCGTCGGCACCTTCGCGCTGATGTACGTGCTCGGCTACAGCCTCGACAATCTGTCGCTGATGGCGCTGACGATCGCGGTCGGGTTTGTCGTCGACGACGCGATCGTCATGCTCGAAAACATCGACCGCCACCTCGAGGACGGGCTCAGCCCGATGGAGGCGGCGATCAAGGGCTCGGGCGAGATCGGCTTTACGATCGTCTCGATCAGCCTGTCGCTCGTTGCCGTCTTCATTCCGCTGTTCCTGATGGGCGGGATCGTCGGCCGGCTGTTCCGCGAATTCGGCATCACCGTGACGGTGACAATCCTCGTCTCGGCACTGGTGTCGCTAACCCTGACGCCGATGATGTGTTCGCGCTTCCTGCGCAGCAAGCAGCAGGAGCGGCACGGCCGCCTCTATGCGCTGTCGGAGCGGGGCTTCGACCTTCTCCTCGCCGGCTATCGCAATAGCCTGGATGTTGCGCTCCGCCACCACCGGACGACCTTTGCCGTGTTCGTCGCGACATTGCTGGCTACCGGCTATCTCTTCGCAGTCATCCCGAAGGGCTTCTTCCCACAGCAAGACACGGGGCTCATCATCGGCACCTCGGAGGCGGCGCAAGACATCTCGTTCGCTGAGGCGGTGCGCCGCCAACGCGCCCTCGCGGACATCGTCATGAAGGATCCCGCCGTTGCCACCGTCGGCATGAGCCTCGGCGCCAACGGCACGCAGACGCAAAACAACGGCCGCCTCTTCATCACCTTGAACCCGCGCAATCAGCGCGACGTTTCGGCCGACCAGGTCATCCGGCGGCTGCGTCCACAGCTCGCCAAGGTCGAAGGCGCTGCACTCTTTCTGCAGGTGGCCCAGGACATCAATGTCGGCGGGCGCCTGGCGCGGACGCAATATCAATTTACCCTGCAGGACGCCAATCTCGACGAGCTCAACCAATGGTCGTCGAAGATTTTCGACAAGATGAAGACACTCCCCGAGTTGCGCGACGTGGCGACCGACCAGCAGGCCGGAGGCGCGACCCTGACCTTGACCATCGACCGCGACCAGGCAGCGCGCTTTGGCATCCAGCCGCAGTTGATCGACGACACGCTCTACGACGCGTTCGGGCAACGGCAGGTGACGCAGTATTTCACCCAGCTCAACAGCTATCACGTAGTCATGGAGGTCCTGCCCGAGATGCGGCGCGCGACCGCGGCGCTCGACGGCATCTACGTGAACTCGCCGAGTACTGGCGGACAGGTCCCGCTCAGCACTTTTGTCAAATGGACGAGCCAGCCGACGAATTTCCTGTCGATCAATCACCAGAGTATGTTCCCGTCGGTCACCCTGTCCTTCAACTTGGCGCCCGGCGCAGCACTCGGTCAGGCGACCGCGGCGATCCAAAATGCCGAGACGCAGATCGGCGCGCCGGCGACCTTGACCGGCAATTTCCAGGGCAACGCACAGGCATTCCAGGCATCGCTCGCCAGCGAGCCTTTTCTCGTCGCCGCAGCGATCATCGTCATCTACATCATCTTGGGCGTGCTCTATGAGAGCTATGTCCACCCGCTGACGATCCTCTCGACCCTGCCGTCGGCAGGCCTTGGCGCGTTGGTGACATTGATGCTGTTCGGCTATGATTTCAGCCTGATCGCGCTGATCGGCATCATTCTCTTGATCGGCATCGTCAAGAAGAACGGCATCATGCTGGTCGATTTCGCGATCGAAGCGCAACGCCATCGCGGTCTCGCACCCGTCGACGCGATCCGCGAGGCGTGTCTGCTGCGCTTCCGGCCGATCATGATGACGACGATGGCGGCACTTCTCGGCGGCGTTCCGCTGATGCTCGGCGCCGGCACGGGCGCCGAAATCCGCCAGCCGCTAGGCTACGCCATCGTCGGCGGGCTGATCGTTAGCCAGGCGCTGACGCTTTACACGACGCCGATCGTCTTTCTCTACCTCGACCGCCTCAATGCGTGGTTCACCGGCGCCGCCCGCCCCAAGCCTGCGCGGATGGCGAGGAGAGTGACGCATCGACTGATCCCACCGGCTGCTGTCAGCAATGTGGGTGAACGAGGTATCGAATAGCCTCCCGAAAGACAAAGGGCAGTGCGTCGCGGTCCGGGCAGCACTCTCTGTGACGTAACGGCCGCATGTGGGCGTTAACGTCAGCGTGGCTGGCGGCAATCTCACTTTTGTCGATCACGTCGCGCTTTGGGTTGAGAAAACGCCGGTATCATACCGACCGCAGCGCTGTGGAGTGACTCAAGCGGCGAGTCCGCTCAGGGTCAGGACCGTCCGACTTTTGCGCCTGTACGCTCAAGGTCCCAAGGTCCGCTGTCGGATCAGGTAGCGGACGCCCCGAACCCGCGCGGCCAATGTCGCAGTTGGGTCGACTCCGGCGGTTCGATAGCGGTCCCGCGAACGGCCGGAATCGGCGCAACCCCGCCGCTGGACCCTGCGTTGGGGAAGGACGGCTGTCCATGCTTTGCAGACCTCCATCATCACGACCTACGCCCTGGCGAGCCGCCTAAGGGCCAGTTGGATGGAGGCGAGGGTAACGAAGGTGGCCAGGGTTTCGGCAAGGTTCTCGAAGTCTTTGGCAAGCCGCCGGTTTCGGCCGAACCAGGAGAAGGTGCGCTCGACCACCCAGCGGCGCGGCAGGATGACGAAGCCCTTCGTCGCTGCGCTTAACGATCTCCATGCGCAGCAGCGGCGCCTTGGCGAGGGCGGCGTGAACCTGCCAGGCGTTGTAGCCGCCATCAGCCCAGATCAATTCGAGCCATGGGAAGCGCCGCCGTATCTTGTCGAGCACCAACCCGGCGCCGTCGCGGTCCTGGATCGCGGCAGAGTGAACAATCACCCGCATCGGCAGTCCTTCGGTATCGACCAGGGCGTGGATCTTGCGGCCTTCTTGCCGGGGTCGTAACCCACCGGGTCGTCTTTACCGCCCCCTTTTCCGCCGATTTTACCGATTGGCTGTCGAGAACGGCGGCCGACGGGCTGGCCTCGCGGCTCATCCGCTCGCGCAATGCCATATACAGCTCGGCCCAGATCGCCTCCCAGACGCCATCACGCTGAAACTTCCGAAAGATGTTGTAGACCGTCGAGCTTGGCGGAAAGCTATCGCGGGGCAGATAGCGCCAGGGGCAGCCGGTGCGCAGCAAATAGAGAATGGCGTTCATCGCCGCTCGCATGTCGGTCTTGCGCGGTCGCCCGCCCGGCGATGCCTCGGGGATCAGCGGTGCCAGCCGCACCCACTCCGCATCCCTCAGATCACTCGGATATCCGCCGCCTTCCCGGCGATATATCTGACGATTCTCCTCCGTCCACATCGCTGTTCGCCATCACCGTGAGTCCTGTAGCCGTGAATCATGCCATTCGGCGCAATGCCACACACTTTTGGGTCAAGCTCTAAAGGGGAAAGTCATGTCGAACTTCCCGGCCGTGAACGCCAATGTCGCGGTCGACAGGTTCTTGATGATCGTATATTCAATGCCGTCGAGATAGGGCCGGCCCGGTTTCCAATAATCCGCGTTTCGCGTTACCTTGATGTACTCGTTGGGCTTGAATTCGACGAATTTGAACGGGCCAGTGCCGATCGGATGGCTTCGCATGTCACGTGCCGGTATGTGGCACGGATAGAACGGAGCATACCCCGAGGCGAGGGTCGTCAAAAAAGCCGGCTGCGGCCGCTTCAGATGAAAGGTGACCTCGTAATCGCCGTTTGTCGTGACCTGGTCCAGGTTCCTGTATGAGTACTTGCGGGGATTGACGTGCAGCTTCTCACCCGCCTGGCCGCTGATCAGGTCCCAAGTGCACTTGACGTCCGCCGCCGTGAACGGCTTGCCGTCGTGCCATTTGACGCCTTGCCGCAGCGGGAAGGTCAGTTCGGTGCCGTCCTCGTTCCACGACCAGGGGTCGCCAGATCGGGCACGATTGAGCTGAGGCTGTTCTGCTTCACATGCTGGTCGAACATGACGAGGTTGTTGAAGACCCCCATCATGGGACCCTCGTCAAAGACCGTGGCCTCCTCCAAGATGGACATGCTCGCCGGGCTGTCGGGGCTGTACATTCTGAGGATGCCGCGCTGCTTCT
>Ga0209656_10000063_pt1 | contig 69699 bp, 58 predicted proteins | sample BogFormECP12_OM2_FD_188239 | JGI IMG/M metagenome (GOLD analysis project Ga0209656, IMG submission 188239) | Bog forest soil microbial communities from Calvert Island, British Columbia, Canada - ECP12_OM2 (SPAdes) (version 2) | ecosystem: Environmental > Aquatic > Freshwater > Wetlands > Bog ...
TTTGGTCAAGTATTCCGGCGTGATTGCAACTCGACATTCAACACTTTCAAGGACTGCGCTTCGGTAGCGCACGATGCCATCGCCGGCTTCCCAATCCTTGCCAGTGACACGGCCAAGCGAAGACCCTCGAATGATTGGCGTGTTGACGCCCAAACATCACAAGCCGCAGGAGCGGATGGCGAGGCCTCTGAAACGCGTTCCCTACCCGAACCCCAGGGTTTTCATTGGGGTCGGGCCTTGTCCGAATCGCTCACCTTCCTTCTCATCGAGCAGGCATATGTAGTGCACACAGACTTCCGATGGGTGGTGTCCGAAAACGGAATACCCTTTAATCATTATTGGCGTGATTACAAGCAATCACTCTCTGAATGGACGAAGTCTGGTTGGGACGACGGTGACCCCAATTGGTTTGGCTACGTCGGACATCCCATTCAAGGCGCTCTCACCGGTTTTATCCAAATCCAGAATGATCCACAGTCGGCGCCGCTGGAATTCTCGAAGACCAAGGCGTATTGGAAGAGTCGATTAAAGGCGGCGCTCTGGAACGCTGTTTACAGTACCCAGTGGAATCTCGGACCGTTGAGTGAGGTCACGGTCGAGAAATACGGCACGAAGGACAGAGCGCCCTGGAACTCGAACGGATCGTACCCCTGCAACACGAACCATTGCTATACCGGCGTGGGCCAAATTGACATTGTGATGACGCCCTTGGGCGGTACAGGCTGGCTCATCGGGGAAGACTTCCTGGACAAGAAGGTTGTGCGCCGTGTCGAGAACTACACCCAGAACCGCTTTCTGATCGACACCGTGCGAGTTGCTCTTAATCCGATCCGCTCAGGCGCCAATATGCTCCATGGCGAGCACCCTTGGTATCGTGCCTCCCGCGAGGCTCAGGGAATGAGCTTTCTCACGGATCAGAAAACTAAAGTCACGTCCGATGAGAACGAGAAACCACAACTTCCTAACCATGGGAACGTATTCTTCGGCTATTCTCACACAGGTGTATCGCACTGCGAAGTGCCCGCCTTCGGCACCACAACTTCCTGCGACGCGGTTTCCAGCGCCGCCTCGAATCTCAGCGGCTGGAACACATCGGTCGAGAAAATGTACCTTCGCTATTTTGGCGCAGTTGCCGATTTCAGCGGACAATATGGCGGCCTCAGCCAGAATAACTTCTTGTTCGGCATCCGCGGAGGAGCTTCGATTGGCCGGTTCCGGCCATACGGTCATGCGATGATCGGAGCGGTCCACGTCCGCGAGAATGCCTCCTCCGGATCAACATCGGAAACATCATTTGCGGAGGATCTGGGCCTGGGAATCGACACCCGGCTCGTGCGGCTCCTGAGTTGGCGCAATCAAGTAGACGTACTTAAGACGGGGTCGCCTGACTTTGAACGTCGTAACCTTCGCCTTTCTTCTGGTTTCGTTGTGCGTTTTTAGCCCGCAGGATCTGCGTAGGCAAAGCGAAGGTATGCTATATCTTTAAGCATCGGTTTTGAGCTTCGTATATCTCGCCTGAAGTCCATGTCGATTCTTAGCCAGTTCTAATTTGGGACTATTGGCCTATCGGCCGATGGTCCAATGCACTGTTGGAATCTACACGTTTCGCGGGGTTTCTCACACAATTGATTCCATGAGACTCCCCCAGTCCATCAACCGTTCTCTCTCCGTTTTCACCCTCCACTTTCTAACTAACGGCATTACGCTGCTGCTCTTCGCCATGGTTTCGATCGGCGCCAGCGCAGCTGTGCCACAACTCGCTTCTTCACCGTCGACCTTGCGCTTTGGCGCGGTCAGCGTGGGACAGACCGAAACTCAGCTGGTTACTGTTACAAACGTCGGACTGACGAGTGCGACAGTCTCGGCAATCACCGTAAACAATTCCCAGTTCACCTCGTCCTCTTTGAGCCTGCCGCTGGTCCTCTCTGCGGGACAGAGCGTCTCCCTGAGTGTGACCTTCGCTCCCTCGGCCACCGAATGGACAGGCGGAAAGATCCAAGTTAACAGCGAGGGATATCCCTTCCTGATCCAGTTGGAGGGTACGGGCGTGAGCAGCCAGACCGTCACCGCCAGCCCAACCAGTCTGTCTTTTGGCCAAGTAACGATGGGATCTACCGCTACTCTGCCGGTTGTTATCACTAACGGTGGATCGTCGAGCGTAACCGTCGCGGGAGTCCAGAGCGCAGACAGTGAATTCGCGATGAGGAGCCCCGCCCTCCCGTTGACTCTGGGCGCGGGGAAGAGCGTTACGTTGAGCGTCACGTTCACCCCACAATCGACGGGCGTGGTTGGAGGAAGTTTGTTTTTTTATGGTCTAGGCCGGCTGAACATCCCTCTTACCGGCACTGGAACCAATGTCGTGCCCGGCCAATTGAGCGTAGCTCCGGTCCCGCTGAACTTTGGCAGCGTGGCGGTTGGGTCGACCACGACTCAGCCCATTACCCTGAGTGCTAGCGGCGCCAGCGTAACCATCTCTTCCACAGCCAGCAGTAGCGCTCAATTTGCTTTGCAAGGAATGTCACTCCCATTGACGATTCCCGCCGGTCAGCAGGCATCGTTCAATGTGGCCTTCACGCCACAAAGTAGCGGGACGGCATCTGGCGCTCTTTCCTTTACCAGCAATGCTTCCAACGCGGCGGTGAGCGAGTCTTTAAGCGGTACCGGCACAGTGACGGCGTACAGCGTCAATCTTTATTGGAACTCCAGTTCCGATGTGGCCGGGTACAACGTTTATCGCAGCACCAGCGCCAATGGTACCTACGCCAAGATCAATCCGTCTCTGAACGGAACCACCGCCTACACCGATAGCACGGTAGTCTCCGGCCAGACCTATTACTACGAGGCCACAGCGGTGAGCTCCAGCGGGATGGAAAGTGCGCGTTCCACGCCTGCGGTGCAGGCAATGGTCCCGTAGCAGGCCCCACAGAGGGCTGGGCGAGGGCTTTAACGACGCTTCTCTCCGTGGTGCAGACGGGCGCATGCCAAATGCGCCCGCCTTTGTCTCTTTGCCCTTAACTCGTCATCTCTTTCCCCTCCTGATCGGATCTTGACAACCTAGCTGGCTCACTGATTCGCTGACATAGCCGCCTCTTTTCGCCCCTTGCGACCTTCCCATTCGCCGACCATCACCTCTCCAGAAGTCGAGGTTCACCCTCCACCGTAACGCTTGGCACTTTGATCCAGCCTCCAACAATCGCCAGAAAAGGCTTTGTGTGCAAGAACTTGCGCGCGCTTTCGCCCCTGGGTAACACCGCCCCCACCCAAAGTAATCATTCTAAATAGCTTAGTGGCACGGAAGGGCCATACTCCTTGGCCCAGCACATGCGTTAGTACTAGTACAGACGGCCAATGCGGGGACTCACTAAAGTCATGCGAATAGACTGGCTCGGCTCAATTCTTAAGCCTGCAGCGGCGATCCTGCTGGCGACCCTTGGTTTTTGTCATCCGGGATTAGCCCAGCAACAAGTCTCCTACGCTTTGCTCCAGCCCGGAGCGGTCGGACCAGCTCCGATGGTCCAGTCGTTCCAACCGGTCGCGCCGTCCCATCCGTACTCCGAACACCGGTTTTGGGATCGCGACAATAGCGTTCTGTTTGCGGCCAATGCAGCTTTCAGCGCCGCCGATTTCGTCGTAACCCGCGATAACCTGCGGAATGGCGGCCAGGAATTGAACCCGGTCACGCGCGTCTTCAGCGGAAGCACTCCAGCATTGGCAATGAACTTTGCGGGTGAGACTGCAGGCGTGGTCGGGCTAAGCTATTTCTTTCACAAGACAGGCCATCACCGGCTCGAGCGAGCCGTTTCCATGCTGAACATCGGCGGGTCTGCAGCAGCGGTGTCATTTGGACTGGCGCACCGATAAGCTGTCTGCGGGGCGTCACGCCTTCGCCGGATCAATCTTTTCCAGAGCACTGCCAACCGCTGCGCCTGGCTTCTTCTCTTCGCCGAGGCGCAAGAACCATAGAAATAGACCCATCGCGAACAGCGCGATGAGAAAATAAATGATTCCGCCTTCGCGGTGAAGTCTTCCTGTCAGGAAACTCGGGTCGACCCGGCTCCCAAGCATTCCTAGAGCAAATATCCGAAGCCCATTCTTGGCCACAGAAAGCGGAATGGCCACGGCGACGAGCAACACCTTTCGCCAGAACGCACGCAACAGCAGGTGCGCAAGAACCATGGTGGTGACCACCAACATCAGGCTCGAACGGATGCTGCTGCACTCGGGCGCAACCTCCAGCGTGAGTCCTGGAATGTGCACGAGCAAGCCCCGTTGCGCCACAGGGACGCCAACCGCCAAGAACAGCAAATGCGCCGCTGCGGCAGAGCCTTGTTGCAACAGGCTGACGATCCAGTTCAGTGCATACTGTGGCAGTGGAACCATCCACAGTAAGAAACAAAGAGGAAAGATTGCGCGGCGGAACTCTCGCGGACCGAAACAGATCGCAAACGCTGCCATCCACCACCCCACCAGCGCCAGCATGTTCATCGCCAGCTGTACATCCGAAGATGGCACTCTCCATCGCAGAACCGCATTTGTCAGAGCGGCAACGATCAACAGCAACAAAGCAATGCCAGCTCTAAGGCCAGATGATGGGGTCAGGGACTTCCACTCCAGGAAGATCATGGCAGCGCTGAGAGGAAGAATCAGAAGTATGTGCGTGTACGCGTCGTCGCGCAGTGCCAATGCGAAAGTAGATCTCAGTGGAACAAACCAAATTGCGAAAGAAGCCGCGACCAGAGCGGAAAACACGAGAAGCGGCGAAAGCTTAAGAGTCGATTCCTTGTTCCCCGCGCTCGACACAATACCTTTCCCTTCGGGCTTACGATTATTTTCCCATCGCCGGCTCGCGGCAAAGTGGGGCGGATTTTCCTGGAAGCTCAGCCTCGGTCCTCTCCCGCGTTGGAATCGGAGCAGGGGCTGCATTCGAGATGATGCTGGTCACGCCTTTTGCGCTGATTGCCCGCACCACGTAATAGTACTTTTTGCCACTCTCCACTACGTCGTCCATGCAACTGGTTCCTGAAAATGGAGCGGCATTGATCAGGACAGGCCTCGGATCCTTCCGTTGGTTTCCTCGATAGACGCAGTAGCCCACCGCATCGGCATGCTTGGAGTCGGCCGGAGCGCTGGCTCTCCACGAAAGAATAACTCGATGTCCTCCCTTCGACCGGAGTGTCTCCGGCGTTGTGGGCGAACCAAAGGCGGGGCAGACTAGCCGCCGGACAGGAGCACTATTTGTGGGTACTCCGGCTTGCTTGGGCCCTTCTACAGTCCGCGAAACCGATTCTGAAGTAGCAGGGCCCGAGCCTCGTGTGCAAGCGATCGGCAGCATGACGAAAATAGCCAGCGCTGCGACAACTGGAAGGAATCGGAGGCTTGGCTTCGTTCGCACCCAAGTGGCGACCATTGTTTCGCACCCTCATTGTAGCTTTCCAGAAGGAAACTGCGATTGTGCGCTCAGGCTGGCGTTATGATCTTGGTGCGCGCACGGTTGCTTGGCGCTTGCCCCCACTCAGCAGCGCGCCGAGTTTGCCTGAAAATTGAAAAGCGCGAAAGAGACGTCGCTTCAACAGGACGTTCTGGACCATCTGTTTGAGCCGGGAGCCGTGAAAGTCGACAAGCTTGAGTTCTGCCAGAAATGCAAAGAGCTGATGATCTTCAGCGCCTGCCACTCCAATCGAAGAGCCGCGGAAAATCGGATTGCTCCGGAACATCAGCCGGGTAGCTTCGAACAGAAAGGCTCTTGGATTGGTGTTTGGTTTTCCGGTGTAATCGAAGTATGGCCCATCCGTGACACGAACCCCCGGTTGAATCAATCCCTCGATCACGATTTCAGACTGCGCCGGAACCTCGAGCTTCACCGTCCCGCATCGGAGGAGCGAAATCGCCTCCTGTTGCAGCGCACCCGCCAACTCGTATTCATCCGTCGCGTCGGGATATGCCGAAGCCGCAGCCATCAGCATGGTCTCGCTGACACCGATCGCAATGGCCATCGGCAGAGGCTGCCCCGCTTTTTCGGCCTTGGCAAAATGCTCGGCCAGATGGCTCCGCGGAGAAGCATTCACCGTCGCCTGCCTTGGACCCAGCAACTGCATCCGATAGACGCCAACGTTTCGCGAGCCGGTCTCCGGATCCTTGGTCACGTTGATGTGCCACGTGCCAAGGTACCGGCCCCCATCGTGCTCGCTCCAATGTGGCACCGGCAGCTTCAAAAGATCGATGTCGCTGGCATGAATAATGTTCTCGAGGATTGGACCAATCTCGACGATCCTCGGCTTAACCGGAGTGGCTATCCTTTTCTTGGCCTCTGCTACGAGAACCCTCCGACTACCATCCAACTCCAGACCAAGAGCCAGCCCGATTGCGCTCGTGTCGCACAATCCGTTGGTGAACACTCGTTGACCGGGATAGTCTTTGATGTTCTCGAAGAGCAGCGGTTCCCCGCTCTCTCGCGTCATTCTTCCGATCTCGAATCTCCAGTCGACCTGTTCTCGAACCCGCAGCAGTAGTCCTGCGTCATCGAGAACCTGAATGAAATGGCGCAGGCTTATCGAATCTCCGGAAGAGTTCAAAGACGCGAGCGTGCCAGTACGGGGTCGAAGTTCGTTGGTCGCGAGAGTATCGAGCACCGCTAGATCGCCCACTCTTCCTGGCGAACATCGTGCCCATCGTGGGTATAGTTCGAGCGTTCGGTGCGATACAGCAATTCGGCTGCCCGCTTCGCGAAATAGGTCACGATAATGTCCGCGCCCGCGCGCTTCATGCAGGTCAGCGCTTCCATCATAATCGCGTCCCGATCCAGACGTCCCATGCGCGCCGCCGCATCGATCATGGCATACTCCCCGCTCACGTCATATACAGCGAGAGGCATTTTGAATTCCTGCTTGGCGCGATACACAACATCCAGATAGAAGAGGGCCGGCTTGACCATGATGATGTCCGCGCCTTCTTCGATATCCAGCGCAATCTCGCGCATGGCCTCATCGGAATTCGAAAAATCCATCTGGTGGGTTCGCTTGTCGCCGAACGCCACGGTCGAATGCGTTCCTTCTTTAAAGAAGGGGTCATAGAGTTTGGAAGCAAATTTCGCCGCGTACGCCATAATCGGCAAGTTCTGGAATCCGTTCGCATCGAGCGTGTGCCGCATGGCTTGAATCTGTCCATCCAGCATGGAAGCTGGTGCAACCATGTCGCTGCCGGCTTCGGCATGCGACAGCGTGATCTTCGTGATCAGTTCCAGCGAGGCATCGTTGTCGAGATAGCCGTTGCGAACGATTCCGCAGTGCCCGTTCAGCGTGTACTCGCAGGGACATACATCGGTGATGACAAGCATCTCGGGTACGTTGCTCTTCAACGCTCGCACCGCTTCCTGCACGATTCCGTGCTGCGCATAGGCGCCGGAAGCTTGATCGTCCTTCGTTTCGGGCACGCCGAACAAGAGGACGGCGGAAATGCCTAGATCGCGCGCCACGATCGCTTCCTCGACCAGGCAGTCGATCGACAAATGATAGTTGCCCGGAAGCGGTCTGATCTCTTCCCTCACTTTGCTGCCGGGCACCGCGAATAGAGGCAGAATGAAGTTGCTGGCAGAAAGCTTGTTCTCACGAACCAGCTCTCGCATCGATTCGTTCTGCCGCAGTCTTCTGAGTCTCTGTGCTGGGAATGCCATGGTTGTCTTCCTTTCATTTCATCGCGTATTCGCGAGGCTGGTTGCTTGGTTTTCGTAATTGAAAGGGGAGAATTTTTCCGCTCGAAGTGCAAACTGGAAAATCGCGACGGATTCGCACCATGCCAGACTGTCTCCACATCTCGGTCCCGGATTGTGCCCAGGATTCTGGACTGGCTTCTCCACGCTTGAGCAGCGTCATGAATTTTTCCAGAACCTCTGCTTCGTTCACTTCTCCCACTCGAGGGCTCACTAAAAGGTGCAAGTGCGTGAATCCCTTCGCGTCTTCCTCTTCGATTAACTGGTAGTCGGTACTTTTCCCGCCGAAGCGCTCGGGGAGTTCCTTCTCAACGATTCGAACGAAATCCGTGTCTACGAAAGTCACGCCCTCCCCCGTCAGTTTTTCATAGCTGCGGATGTTGCTGAGGCAAGTGTCGAAGCCGAGTTCTCCGAAGCCACAGGCACAGCTCTCGGAATCCAGCTCACCAAAGTCGCCCATGCCAACGTTCAGAAGTAATTTGGGAGATTCATAGAGGAGGCTGGTAAACAGATAGGAATCCAGACGTAGATCAAAGTTCGGAACTACCTGCCGGTGGCTGATGATGGCTGTCGTGTCTTTGTAAAGATGGCAGTGATCGCTTTGTGAGTGAGGATGGTTGCATCCCGCGGCGATTACGCCGGCTTCGGAGATTCCATAGACCGGAATCGCCACGGCCCCGGTGGATTCGATTTCTCTTTTCTTGTGTGGCGTTAGCGGCTCACCCGTGACCAGAAACTTCGCGCCCTTCAGATTCAGGTTCGCCTCTGCCGCGGCAATGCACACCCTTACCGCCGAAGCCGCAAAGGTATAAATGACGCAGTTCGCATGCTCGCTAAGGGTTTGGGAGGCCCATTCCGCAATTCGATGGGCATCATTGAGTCCAGCGTACTGCGGCTCTGCCAGCGGAGATCCAAACAGCCGATGAACCGCAAAAATGGTTTTTGTGCCCCATCGTTTTTCCCAGTTCACTCGGACCCGATCCTCGGCAACTTGTGAGAACCACTGCTGCACCGGATTCCCGATATGCGCGAATCGCAGGCTCGAGTTGATCCCCGGCGCTCCCGGAAATACCGGAAACCAATTGGCGATTGGCGCCTTGAGACATCCGTGTAGATCGAGCAAGAACGCATCGTAAAGAGATCTCTGATGCAGGTAATCGAAGTCGATACGGATCCTCGTACCGGCGCTTCGCGTCGCCCCGCTCCTCACCTCGTACACGAAAGAAAGGAAGGGATTGTCGAACATGCTCTCTTCACAAAGAAAATTGACCCCGTCGCGCCGGACTGGCACCTTCCCCTTGAACTCATCCACCGTGAAATAAACCCCTTCGAGTTCCAGCGTGCGCAGGCTGGCCTCCAGCCCGTCCTTGGAGACCCACGATTTGAGATCGCGGAAGGCAATTTTCTTCGCTGCCAGCAGAGGCAAGTAGGGGCTTCGCGAATACCCAAAAATGCTGCGCTCGGCTAACCGCAGGAAATTATCTTCGCGCGCTCCGATTCGTTTTCGCAGCAACGATCTTGCTAAGCTAATTGCCTCTTCAGGGTCCATCCGCGATTGCGCGAATTTTCGCAGCCCATCGATGAATCGGTAATATTTCCTCAACCGTCAAACCTCACACGGAACGGGGTGGAAACACTTTTTCAGCGGTCCTTCTGAGGTTCCAACCTCAGGCATTTTTTCCGGAAAACCCTTAGGGGGACTCTCAAGCTGGGGGCGGCAGCGAGGGACACTCTCGCGCCAAAAGCTCGACCCTTGCATCTTGCGACATTCCCGGAAGAAAGTATGTGATTGCCATCACGTGCAATCCGCGGCCTCAGTCGGTAACCAAAGTACCCACGAGCGAACTTTTATTTCCCACTTCGGTGTGAAATCCTACATTCCTTAACGGACCCCTCTTGCGCGCAGCTTACGCCCATGACTCAGCTTGCACAGGACTCGACTGCGACATCGCTCTTCAGCATTGTCATCCCCGTTTACGACGATTGGGCAACTCTGGATCAATGTCTGAAGTCTTTGGCGGCGCAAACGACTCCTCCAAGTTTTGAAGTCATCGTTGTGGACGACGGGAGCCGGCAAACCGCCCCGGAATCATTTAACAGTTCGCAGTATCGTTATCCTTATCCTTTGACCCTGGTCCGGCAGGCTCACACGGGCATTCCAACCGCCAGAAACCGGGGAATTCGGATTTCCAAAGGGACCATCCTGCTCTTCGTGGATGCCGACTGCAGGCTCGACACAAACTGCCTGGCAAACCTGAACTCAACCATCTCGCGCTCACCCCTGCACGATTGTTTTCAACTTCGGCTGGTCGGGAACTCTTCCAGCCTCGTGGGGAGAGCCGAAGACTTAAGACTTACGACTTTTCAAAGCCTCATGCTGCAGCCCGATGATCGCATTCGCTACTTGAACACAGCTGGCTTCGCCATTCGCCGCGCTCGCCTCGGCATCGAAACCGACGTATTCGATCCCGTCGCTCTAAGGGCCGAAGACACTCTCCTGCTGGCCAATTTGATGCAAGTTGGCGAGCTCCCTTTGTTCGTTCCTGATGCCGTCGTCGAACATGCCATCCCGCTCTCTTTAATGGCATGTCTGCGCAAAGATGTTCGCTCCGTTTATCTGGAGCGCAGGGCATATGACATCATCGCTTCCAAGGGAGTAAGAATTCGCGTGACCCATCGCGAACGTCTGCAATTGCTATGGTCCATGTGGAAAGCTGCCGGCCAGAATTCCATTGGCCGATCAGCCTGGCTCGTGGTGGTTGTCAGGCAAGCCTTTCAAAGGATGATATCTTTTGGTTATCAGTGTCTGCGGCTCGGGTTAGCCGGGAATGTATAAGCGAACTGTTTCAAGTATGGTCGGTTGTTCCTCCGTGACCTCCTAATTTGTTATGGCTAATTTGTCGCTATCTTGGAAGCGGTGTGGAGATGCCATCTCGATGAAAGGCGGCTTGCGGACAGCAGGGCCCCTGCTGGCGTTCGTCGCGACTAGTGTGATGGCGGCCTGTTCGCACGCTGCGCCCAAGCTTTCGAACTCCTGGGATCCTAAAGCCGCAGCAGCATACCTCGACGATCGAGAGGTCTGGTGGTCGCAATGGTCCGGATCCGCCCGTGATCACGGAACCTTCTGCGTATCGTGTCACACAGCCTTGCCCTATGCTCTGGCCCGGCCGGCCCTAAGCGCTGCGCTCGGCCAACCAGCTCCGTCAGACGCTGAACGCGAACTGATCGCAAATGTTAGGAAGCGGGTTCAACTCTGGAAAGATGTTGCTCCGTACTACAGCAACCATGGGTACGACCACAAAACCGCCGAGTCCCGCGGAACCGAATCGGTTCTCAACGCGCTGATTCTTGCCAACTACGACGCCCAGAGCAGACAGCTCAGTGATGACGCTCGCGCAGCGTTCGACAACATGTGGGCCTTGCAGCAGACCACGGGAGATAATCGAGGTTCATGGTCCTGGCTTCAGTTCGATCAGGAGCCTTGGGAAGCGAACGACTCGGCATACTACGGCGCGGCCCTTGCCGCAATCGCAGTGGGCACAGCTCCGGGCGATTATGCATCGGCTCCTGAAATCCAGGAAAATCTAAACCTCTTGCGCCAATATCTGACTCAGAAAAGCGCAGAACAATCCGCCATCAATCGTGTCTTTCTCCTCTGGGCTTCCACCAAACTGCCGGCACTTCTGACGCGCGCCCAACAAGAAGCTATCGCCCGGGAAGTTTTGAATAAACAGCAAGCCGATGGTGGTTGGAGGTTGGCTTCAATTAGCTGGAAGTGGAACGGCTGGAGTTTTCGGTCGCTGGTGAACATGTGGATACGGGAAGATGGGACTCCCATGGAGGGCAAGAGTGATGGTCTCGCCACCAGCCTTGTTGTGCTAGCTCTCGAAGAGTCAGGCGTGCCTCGCGATAATGCCCAACTCAAGCGTGGGCTCTCCTGGTTGATAACCCACCAGAATCCGGCGGAAGGTAATTGGCCAGCTTCCTCTGTAAACAAGCGCCGCCACATGTCTTCCGGCACTGGGCGCTTCATGAGCGATGCGGCAACCGCTTTTGCTGTGCTCGCTTTAATAGAGAACCAACGCACAACGAATCCAATAGCATCAGTCTCTAATCACTGAGGATATCGTCTTGCAAGAATCTATGAACAATTGCAGCCAATTTTATATCGATGGAAAATGGGTTGATCCCGCGCGGGTCAACGATTTCACCGTCATCAATCCCGCCAACGAACAGCCGATTGCAACCATTTCGCTCGGCAGCGCCGAAGATGTGGACCGGGCCGTAGCTGCCGCCAAGCGCGCCTTCAAATCGTATTCTGAAACCAGCGTCAGCGAACGCTTAATACTTTTGCGCCGGATCGTCGAGATCTATCGCTCGAAGATGGATCAGATGGCGGAAACCATTTCGCTGGAAATGGGTGCTCCCATCTCACTCGCTCAAAAAGCGCAGGCGCCTGCCGGACTCGGACACCTCCTGGAAGCCGTGAAAGTACTGGAGTCCTTTCACTTCGAAGAGCTCAAGGGTTCCACTCTCATGCGAAAAGAACCCATTGGAGTTTGCGGACTGATCACTCCGTGGAATTGGCCGATGAATCAGATCGTGTGCAAGGTCGCTCCTGCCCTGGCGGCGGGTTGCACCATGGTCCTCAAGCCCAGTGAGATCGCGCCTCTCTCTGCTTGTTTATTCGCGCAGATCCTGCATGAAGCAGCCGTCCCACCCGGTGTTTTCAATCTGGTGAATGGCGATGGGCTTACGGTTGGCGCGGCGATCGCGTCACACCCTGACGTGGATATGGTCTCCTTCACCGGTTCCACGCGAGCAGGCATCGCCGTAGCCGTAGGCGCCGCTCCCACCGTGAAGCGGGTCACGCAGGAACTTGGCGGTAAGTCGGCCAACATTATTCTCGAGGACGCCGACTTCGAGAAGGCAGTCAAACATGGCGTGCAGGAGTGCTTCCGCAATACCGGACAATCCTGCAACGCACCCACTCGCATGCTTGTGCCTCGATCGAAGATGGCTCAGGTAACGGACGTAGCCAAGCTAGTGGCCGGAGCCACGAAAGCTGGCGACCCGTTTGCCGAAGACAGCATCATCGGTCCGCTAGCCAGCAAAGCTCAGTTCGAAAAAGTGCAGCGGCTAATCGGCCAAGGCATCGCAGAGGGTGCGAAGCTGATTGCCGGCGGTCTTGGCCGGCCTGACGGCACCGCGAAAGGCTACTTTGTGAAACCTACCGTCTTCGTGGATGTTCGCAACGACATGACCATCGCACGCGAGGAGATCTTCGGCCCTGTCCTCTGCATCATTCCCTATGAAGACGAAAATGATGCGGTGCGAATAGCGAACGATACTCCCTACGGTCTGTCTGCTTTTGTAACATCAGGAGACCCGGAGCGCGCGCGCAAGCTGGCTAAGCGCCTTCGCTCGGGCAACGTTCATATAAATGGCGCGCGAGTGGATTTTGGAGGTTGTTTCGGAGGCTACAAACAGTCCGGCAACGGCAGAGAGTGGGGCGAAGCGGGTCTGGAAGAGTTCCTTGAGCTGAAAGCGATTTTTGGCTACGTGTCGGGAAAGTAGACGCCCAACGCTTCGCATAACGTCCTTGGTTACATAAGTTTACGATAGACCTATGGCAAGGCTTGCAAGTCCGAGTATAATAGCGGTAGAGATTCCTATTCGCGTCACGTTGCATCTCCTTATCCCCCCTGGCGATCGGTAATCCAAGAAGTTAAAACGGTCTGTTCATGACAGGAACCTACCAGGGATCAAACATGGTATCAGCGCCCTTTGCCCATTCGTCGACGTCTGAAGTAAAACCGACTTCGGAAGATGCTACTGCAGAAAGGCTCTCGGTCATCTGGCAGGAGCAGCTGGGGGTTGACTCCGTCAGCCCTGATCAGAATTTCTTCGACCTCGGGGGAGATTCATCGCTGGCGGTTCGCATGTTCTCCGAAATCGAGCAGGTGTTCGGAGTCAAGCTGCCTCTCGCCACGCTGTACGAGGCTCCCACCGTCGAGGAACTCGCTCGGATTCTTCGTGCGGAAGCGCCAACCTCCGGATGGTCTCCGCTGGTGGCAATCCAACCACTGGGATCGCGTCCTCCTTTGTTCTGCATCCATGGAGCCGGTGGAACTGTTCTGATGTACCGCGAACTCTCTCACCATTTAGGAGAGGACCAACCGTTCTATGGTCTGCAAGCCCAAGGCTTGGACGGCAGCACCGCACCGTTGACCAAGGTCGAAGATATGGCCGCGGTCTACGTGAAAGAAATAAGACGGAAGCAGTCGCACGGCCCCTATTTCATCGCCGGGTACTGCATGGGCGGAACGGTCGCGTATGAGGTCGCCCAGCAACTCTACCAGCACGGAGAAACAGTCGCCCTGCTGGCTCTGTTCGACACCATGAACTGGCACGCGATTCCGCTCACGGCCTGGAGCAAAATTTCCCACGCCCGCCAGCAGCTATTTTTCCACGCCGCAAGTTTTCTTAGCCTGAATTCTGAAGGCAAGACCAAATTCCTCAAAGAAAAATTCCGCGAACTCAGGAACCGCATCCCGGTATGGCGAGGGATGCTGCTTTCCAAGTTCAGCCAACGTTCGCGAGATTCCATTTCTGACTCGTTGCTATTGGCAAGGATCTGGCAGATGAATGACCGCGCTTCGTGGAACTATGTTGCGAAGCCGTACCCTGGAAAGATCACTGACATTCGCCCCGCACGGCAGTATCGAATCTTCAGTAAACCGGGTTCGAAATGGGAGCAGCTTGCGCAAGGCGGACAGGAAGTCATCGTTCTGCCGATGAATCCCGCCACCATGCTGGTCGAACCTTTCGTCGGGCAACTGGCTGTTGCGGTAAGGAAATCCATCGATTCCGCGATGGCACATACAAAGTAATAACGGTCAGCACGGAGGAGTCGAGTGCCACTCGGAACCAGTTGGTCAAAGACGTGGACATTCTTTGAGGGGGATTGGCGCGAGGGCAACATCGGCATCATGGGCCCGCGCACTCATGCCGCGTGGCTTTGTTCCGTCGTTTTCGATGGCGCCAGAGCATTCGAAGGCGTTACTCCCGATCTTGAACTCCACTGCGCGCGAGTCAACGACTCTGCGAAAAAACTGTTTCTGAATCCCACGATCTCGACCGACGAATGGGTACGGCTCGCGCGAGAAGGAATCCGGCGCTTCGACAAGGATACCGCGCTCTACATCCGCCCCATGTATTGGGCAGAGAGCGAAGGCCCCTGGGTGCAGGCGCATCTTCCTGAATCCACGCGCTGGTGTCTCTCGATTTACGAGGCGCCCATGCGCCCGCCAAAAGGCTTCTCCATCACGCTGTCTCCGTATCGCCGGCCAACTCTCGAGACCATGCCGGTAGACGCGAAAGCAGGTTGCCTCTATCCCAACAACTCCCGCTCGCTTTTTGAAGCGCAAGCGCGCGGCTTCGACAACGCGATTGTCTGCGACATGCTGGGCAACGTCGCCGAACTGGCCACCTCGAATATTTTCATGGCGAAAGACGGAGTTGTGTTCACACCGATTCCCAATGGAACATTTCTTGCCGGCATCACTCGCCAAAGGGTCATCGGATTGTTGCGGCAGAGCGGCGTAACGGTGGTTGAGAAAACTCTCACCTATCAGGATTTCGAAAAGGCGGAAGAGATTTTCGCGAGCGGAAATTATTCCAAGGTGGTTCCGGTGACTCGCATCGGCGACCGCACTCTCCCCTTCGGCCCGTTGTACACCAAGGCTCGAGAACTCTATTGGGCGTTTGCACATTCATGATCGCTGAAGCGCGCTGGCCAGGTACATTGTGAAGACTGAAGCTACATCTTCAATGATCGAGGTGCTCACCGCGATTTGGCAGCGCGTGCTGCAACTGCCGTCCATCCAACTCGACGATGACTTCTTTGATCTCGGTGGCGACTCTTCCTTAGCTCTTCAACTATTCAACGAGATTGCCGAGGTCTGTCACCGGGAATTGCCCCCGGTCGCGATTTACCAGGCGCGCACCCTCGCGGCTCTCGCGGCCTTGCTCGAGCAGCCCACTGCACCACGCTTCCCTGCCCTTGTACAGCTAAAGCCGGGAGCCAGGAACACACCGATTTTCCTCGTGCATGGTTTGGGTGGCAGCGTGATGGATTTCTTTCAACCTGTGCGGCACATCGAATCGGACCATCCGATTTACGGAATTCAATCGAAGGGCATCGATGGCCTGGACCAACCGCTCGAACGCATCGAAGATATGGCCGACTTCTCCATCGATGGAGTGAGGGAATTGCAGCCCCACGGTCCTTACGTCCTCATCGGTTACTCGCTTGGTGGACTGGTGGCACTGGAAATGGCCCAACGTCTGTCCGCCGCGGGAGAAACAATCGCGCTCTTGGCGATGCTCGACGCATATCCTCACATGCGTTACCTGTCATTCGGACAGCGCACCCGCCTGATTGCCCGTCAAGCCAAGCGTGGCTTTCACGCTGTCGCAGACTTCTCGGCGAGTTCGTCTTACAAACCTCCGGCTGGCGTGTCCCTCACCCCCGCCATGCAGCGCGTGCGTGACAGCGCGTATCTGGCTCTGACCCGTTATAAGCCGCGGTTTTACGGTGGCAAAATAAAGTTCGTGCGCGCTGCGATCGGCTCCGGCTTCCCCAGTAACGCTGCCGCAGTCTGGCGCCCCTTGGTCGAAGAAATCGCGGTCGAGACGCTGCCCGGAGATCATCTGGGAATGATTGCCACGCACTACGCAGAGCTCGCATCCGTCCTCTCTCGATATCTGAGAGAAGCCTTTGCGGGCTCCGATAAATTTTGACAGTCACATCTCCACGAGTAGCGTCTTCAAACCCCTGAACCCAAAGTTGCGCTCCCATTCAGGACGCCCCGCCAGCCGCATCTTGGGAAAACGTTGGATCGTTCTGAGGATCGCGACTTGGCCCTCCAGCCGCGCCAGTTGGGCTCCAATGCAAAAATGTGGACCTGCGCTAAAGGCGAGATGTTGATTATTCAGCCGGTTCAGCATCAGCGTATCTGGATCCTTGAACTGCTTCGGGTCGCGATTTGCCGCTCCCAGCATGCACAATATGGTCTGGCGCTTCGGAATCCGAACGCCGCAAAGTTCAATCGGTTCGGTCGTCACCCGGGCGGTGTATTGAATCGGACTTTCAAAGCGCAGAAATTCTTCCACGGCTGATCGGATAAGCGCCGGATTGTCCCGCAACTCGGTCATTTTTTCCGGTTGCCGAAGCAGTGAGTAAATTCCACTGGCAATCAGGTTTCGTGTGGTTTCATGCCCCGCGAACAGCAGCATCACGCACTGCGCATACAGTTCCTCTTCCGTGAACGCTTCTCCCTCTTCTTTGATATCGATCAGCAGGCTGATCAGGTCGCTGCCCTTATTGCGACGCCGCTCGGCCACAGCGGTTCGAAAAAAATCGGTAAGCGCGAGCACTGCGTTCTGCGCATTCTGAGCGTGTTCCACCGTGCGGTTCGGGCTACCATTGAACTCCGCGATCGCCACCGACCAGCGGAGGAAAGCCTCGTGCATCGTCTCAGGAACTCCAAGCAACTCGGAGATCACTCGCACTGGCATCGGATAGGCGAGTTCCTTGACCAGATCAGCCTGCGATACCTCGCCCAGTGAATCCAGGACTCGATCAACGATTCTCTCCACTTGCGGCCGAAGGGCCTCCGCAGCCGCCGGGCCGAAGCCTTTGTTCATCAGCTTCCGCATCCGCGTGTGTTCCGGCGGATCGATGAAAATCATCCACAAGCCCAGCAGGCGCACGAGCTCCTTGAATTCGCCTTGCCGATCCACAGGAAGCGTGAACAGCATGCCGCTGGTCCGCTTGACGGAAAATCGCGGGTCCTTCGCAACCGCCGAGCATTCAGCGTGGCTGACCACTGCCCAGACTCCCCATCCACCGCTCACATCCACTAAATGCAGCGGCCCTTCCTCGAGCAAGCGGCGATAGGTGGGATACGGGTCCTGGACAAATTCTTCGGTGAACAAGACTTTTCGCACCGGTGTCGAACGAGATTCAGGCATGGATAATTCTCTCAGGAATCGCGATGAGGCATTCAAGAGTATAGGCCAAGAGACGGCACACCCCGGTGAACACGGCCTGGGACGCCCCTTGAGTCACTAGTTCGATCTGCGATACCCTCCAACCGCTGTGATACCCTGCGTCGAGGAATGAGGTGAGAATATGTACTTCAGCATTCGAGCCTTCACGTTTGCGTTTGCAGTAGCACTGCTTTTTTGTGCATCGTTTTCGTGGACCCAGACGCAAAGCCAGCCTACGCCGAAAGAAGGCGACTACGTTGCCCGCAATTTTCATTTCAAATCCGGCGAGAGGCTACCTGAGTTGCGCATGCACTATGCGACCTTTGGGTCTCCCGTGCACAACGCAAACGGCCAGGTTACGAATGCCGTTCTGCTCTTGCACGGCACCAGCGGTAGCGGCACGCAATTCCTCGCGCCGCAATTCGCCGGCGCCCTCTTCGGTCCCCGGCAGCTTCTTGATGTCACTCGTTACTACGTCATTTTGCCGGACAACATCGGTCACGGAAAATCCAGCAAGCCCAGTGACGGCATGCGCGCCAACTTCCCGCAGTACGACTACGACGACATGATCGCCGCGCAGCATGAATTATTGGAGAAAGGGCTGGGCGTGAATCATCTCCGTCTGATTCTGGGCACTTCCATGGGCTGCATGCATTCCTGGATCTGGGGCGAAACCTACCCCGACTTCATGGATGCGCTGATGCCCCTTGCGTGCCAGCCGGCGCCTATCACTGGACGGAATCGCCTCTGGCGCAAGTTGGTGATCGATGGTATCCGCGACAATCCCGATTGGAAAAATGGCGACTACACCACCGAACCGGGGCCCGGCCTTAAAACCGCCGGCGAGATGTTCTATATCGCCGCGGGCTCAGCTCTGCAGATGCAAAAGGACCTGACCACCCGCGCGGCCACCGACGCAGCCGATGACGACTTCGTGAAGCGCTTCAGTGCAAGCCACGATGCCAACGATCTGCTCTACGCGGTGACTGCTTCCTGGAACTACGATCCCTCGCCGCAACTCGAGAAAATTACCGTCCCGGTAATGTTTGTGAATTCCGCCGACGATTTCATCAATCCTCCGGAACTTGGCATTGCTGAACGGGAAATCAAACGAGTCAAGAAGGGCCGTTTCATCCTGCTCCCCATCTCCGACCAAACCCATGGTCACGGCACTCACACCTGGGCAGCAGCGTGGCAGCAGTATCTGAAAGAGTTGTTGGACGAGTCTCAACCTTAAGATTAAGACCAACGGACGTTACCAAGGTAAGCCAGTCCGCCCGATCTACTTCAGCAGGCCGGGAGCCAGCAAGTACGCCGTTGTGGCTAGACCGAACATGAGCAGACCAACCGTTCCTGCAAGCTTGAAGGGCGACGGTCGAGCCTCATTGTGCAGCCTCGACGCAGCGCGCAGCTTCTCGATCCAGACTTCCTCGAATTTGTTCTGACTGGATCGCTCCCAGATTAGCGCTCCGAGGCGGCGGTGATCGTCAGCCGCAAGCGAGACGAAGCGGAAAGGCTGCAATGCTTCGGCGACGGGACGCAACATCTCTGCGCCTCCCAGCACCGAACCGGCTCCGGTTAGGAACATCAGCTTGACTCGCGATCCCTGTACGACCGGTTGAGAAAGCGAAAGCAGACCACCGGTAAGAGAAATTACTTGCAGGTTGGCCCCAATGCGTTGGCCATTCGGGAATCGCAGCACGGCGGGTGTGTTTCCTTCAAGACGTGCGCGGGGGACGCGCCACGGCGCGCCGGATTGGGGGAGGCTGCCCATAATCAGACATCAGTATGCAGCGGCAGTGGTTACTAAAAGAAGATTACGGAAGTGCCAGCTCGGGTCTGGTTACGAGTTCTGGTGCGAATTTCCGCTCCGCCGATATTACGCCTGCTGCACCTTGGTCCCGCTGGCCGGCTTTACCGATCAGAATATGCGGCTGAGATTTCTTTGGTCTGCTGTCGATACCATTCCACCGTCCGCCGCAAACCCTCTGCAAAGTCAACCACCGGTCGGTAACCGAGATGCTTTTCCGCACGCGACAAATCCGCCAGGGAATGCTTCACATCCCCGGCCCTTGTCTCCGCGTACGCAACATCTCCGGTATATCCAGTTAGGTTTTTCAGCGTCTGAAAGGTCTCGTTCAAATCAACGCGTGTTCCCGTGGCAACATTGAAAACCTGTCCTGCCACTTCGGTTGCCGGCGCACCGCAGGCGAGCAGATTCGCCCGCACGGCGTTGTCCACATAGGTGAAATCACGGCTCTGCGTTCCGTCGCCAAAAATTGTGGGGCGTTCTCCTGCGAGCATTTGCGTGATGAATTTCGAGAGCACGCCTGAATAAGGAGAGGTGGGATCCTGGCGTGGTCCAAAGATATTGAAGTAGCGCAAGCAGACAGTTTCCAGACCGTAGCATCGATAGAACGATGTCATGTAATATTCGCTCGCCAGTTTTGCCACGGCATAGGGCGAAATTGGACTCGGAAGCATTCCCTCGTGCTTCGGTAGCGTGGGTGTATCGCCGTAGGCAGAAGAGGACGCCGCGTAAACCACCCGCTTCACCTTTGCGTCTCGAGCGGCAACCAGCACGTGGACCGTTCCGTCAACGTTGGCGCGATTGTTGCCGATCGGGTCGAGAACGGACCGCGGCACGGATGGAATGGCCGCCTGGTGAAGTACGTAGTCCACTCCGCGGCAACTCTCAGAGACTGCGTCGAGATTGAGAAGATCAGCTTCGCGGAAATCAATTTGATGAATGATTTCCGCAAGGTTCTCGCGCCTGCCGGTGGAGAGGTTGTCAATCCCGCGCACTTCATCGCCCTGCGCTAACACAGCGCGAGCGAGGGACGAGCCGATGAATCCCGCAATACCCGTGATTAGATATCTAGCCATGCGTTATTTTATCTAACGAACTGAGCCCTTGGGAGCCATTTGACTCGAGCGATCGGCACGGCTAGCAGGGCGTGCCTTGGTTTCGACCTCAAGACACTGCTGGAAGACAAACCCGTGCTCCGCCGGCGCAGTCGAACCCTCATGTCCCCGCGACTCGGCGGCGGCGTGAATCGTTACTGCTTCCATCCGCTGTTAAGAATTCCTACGCCGCCACTGGCCGGTTTACAACGGTAGCGAGATCCTTTTCTGCTGTGGCGAGGGCCCGAACCTCCGACGCCATGCAGATAACGAAGCATACGATACTGACTTCGAACAGATTGCGCTTCGTGAGGCTCATCCCAGCGAACACAGCCCTGGCAATATTCAGATGCACCAGCCCACCACAAAACAGCGCGACCCATCCCATGTAATAGGTGATCCTTCCGACTAGATGCAACCGACTCGATCCATCCATGGCGCGACCCCTCCCGATTTGTCGACTTATCGGTCAAACCTTGCACCAATATCGGTGCAATTGACATGCAAGGCATTGTATACCCAGCGTCAAATCCTGGAATCCAAATTCGGCGGTGGCTCGATGTCGTGCTGGGAAGTCTATCGCTCACAATTTCGCAGCCACTCTGCTGACGACTCACCGTTCACGACTCAGAAGAAAACTTGATCAAGCTGTGTCATATCCAAATCCACCGTTGAAAACTGGAGTGGGGCGAGACGCAGCCCCCGGGACCTTATTTGCACAGGGATCCGAATCAAGTTAGCGATTGACACAACCGCAGTTTCGGGGCACTATCTACAATAATTTTGTGGCGATCCCCCCCGACAATCGCTTCGCAAAATCGTGCGTGTCCTTAGTTGGGGGCTCGAATTCAACTGCTCCGAAACAAAGACCTCGTCCGGGAGGGCCCTTGAAATCTTCCTCGATCCTATTCTTCGTGTGTGTTTTTCTGATTTCAGCCGGACTGCCCTCCTCCGCTCAGATCGCAGCGGTGGGAAATTGTAGGCCTTATCTAGTCAGCTATGCGACCATCTCCGCAGCGGTTGCCGCCGCGACGCCGAATTCAACCGTGCTCATCTGTCCTGGCACCTACCCAGAGCAGGTCACGATTACCCAGCCACTGACATTGGATGGCTTGAGTCTGGGAACGGGTTCCAACCCCGTCATCACTGTTCCCAGCAGCGGCTTAGTAGGAGATTTTCCAGCACAGCTTTTGGTCCAACAGCCAGACGAGGAGTCGTTCGGTCCTGTAGATATCAGCAATCTCGTGGTTGACGGAACCGGTTCCGGGGTCAACTGCTCTACTGGGGAGCTCGCTGGAATCGAGTATGTGTCAGCCAACGGTACTTTGGAGAATGTGGAGGTTCGCAACCAGAGCCCCGGGGGCTGTGGCTTCGGAATTTTGCTGAGCGGCGATAATTTCGTAGTCAATACGGTGCACATCCGGCGCAGCAGCATTCATGGTTTTGACAATACTGGCATACTTGTGGAGTCCGGTGGAGGAAGCAACTTTGAGGTGAACCTCATTTCAAACTCGATTGTATCGACCAGTCCCACTGTGCAAAGCGGAGCCGAGTATGCGGAAGCTCAAGGCGTTGCCAGCTTCAACACCATCCAGGTCGGCGGACAAATAGGCCTGAATCTGTCAAATTTCTTTTGCTGCATGACCGCGATTGAGAACACAGTCGTCGGCTCGAATATCGGGATATACCTGGGTGGAAACGACTTCTCCTCTACAACCACCGTCGATCACAATATTTTATTCAACAACGGTACGGGTATTTCGGTTAATCCGAATGGGGTTCATGTCATTAAGTCGAATGGCATCGTTCAGAGCACTACAACCGCTATCGATTTAAATTGTTCTTCTGAAACCACGGCCAAATACAATGTTATTTTCCAAGCTCCCACAGGAATCGCAAATGTAACTCCGGGAGACGTCCTTATCGGCAACAACCTGTACAGCGTGACCACCGCAACCACCACGTGCCCCTGACCTTTGGCTGCCCCGTGGATAGTGGCTTCAGGCAGGAACAGAATAGATAGGGAACCTTCTCTGTCAGGCTCAGTAGCCTCTTTGTCGCCTGCGATAATGGACTCCTGCGACAAGGAAGGATGGGTTGCCTAAACAGATGAATGGTGCAGAAAGTCTGATTCGCTCGCTGATGGCTGGTGGCATCGAGGCGTGTTTCGCGAACCCCGGTACCTCGGAAATCCATCTCGTCGCTGCTCTTGACCGGGTCCCGGACATTCGCAGCGTGCTCGGGCTCTTCGAAGGCGTTGTCACAGGAGCAGCCGACGGCTATGCGCGCATGGCTGAAAAACCGGCATGCACACTGCTGCATCTCGGCCCGGGTCTCGGGAACGGTCTCGCCAATCTCCACAATGCAAGCCGCGCTCGCGTTCCCATCGTTAGCCTTGTCGGCCAGCACGCCACGGATCATCTGCGCTATGACACGCCACTCGCTTCCGATATCGAAGGCATCGCGCGGCCTTATTCCAAATGGCTTCGCACTTCGAAGTGCCCATCGGAAGTAGGACGTGACGCAGCCGAAGCGATCGTCGCGGCGTGCACTGCTCCGGGACAGATCGCGACCCTGATAGTTCCTGCCGATGTCGCGTGGAGAGAGGGCGGAACTGTTGCCGCGCTTCCGGATGTACCCACGCCTGCCTTGCCCACCGCGCCAACCGTCGAGCGCGCTGCCGCCATGCTTCGCTCAGGTTTGCGAACTGCGATTCTGCTTACTGGAAATACTTTGTACGGCAACGGACTGGTCACTGCGGGTCGCATCGCGTCAGCCACCGGAGCCCGGCTTCTTACTCCTTATCCGCTCACACGTTTGCAACGCGGCGCCGGGATTCCAAGAGTCGATCGCGTCCAATACGTGCTCGAACAAGGAATTGAGCAGTTCAAGGAGTTTCGTCACCTGATTCTTGTGGGCGCTCAGCCTCCAGTCGCCTATTTCGCCTACCCGGGAAAAAGCAGCGAATTCACGTCGTCAGCATGTGAGATCCACACGCTCGCAAGCCCCGGCGAAGACTATGTTGGCGCACTCGATGCACTCGCGGCGGCCTTGTCCGTGCGCAGCACCGAGTTAGCGACGGAGAAACCCGCACGCCCATCGATGCCCAGCGGAGAAATCACGCTTCAGGGACTTGCTGCGGCCGTCGGAGCGCTTCTTCCCGAGAACTTGATCGTGGTCGACGAGTCCATGACCTCGGGCCGCGGTCTGATGGCCGCAACCGCGGGAGCGCCGCCGCACGACTGGCTGGGCAATACTGGAGGCTCGATCGGGATCGCCTTGCCTCTGGCGGTTGGTGCGGCTGTAGCTTGCCCCAGCCGCAAGGTTTTGTGCCTGACCGCCGACGGCAGCGCGATGTACACACTACAAGCGTTGTGGACCATGGCGCGCGAGGCCCTCAACGTGACCACGGTGGTTTTCGCCAACCGTGACTACGCAGTGCTCAAGCGTGAGTTTTCTTATCTGGGAGTAGGCAATCCGGGGACCCGGGCCTTAGACATGTTCGAGATCGGGCGTCCCGACCTCGATTGGGTGCAGCTCGCAAAGGGCATGGGAGTGCCCGGTACCCGCGTCAATTCTTTGGATGCATTCGGAAAGGCGTTACAGGCAGGATTGAAAGGCGAAGGACCGACGCTGATTGAAGTGCCCTTGTAAAGAGGGCAGTTGAGAGCCTGGCGGCTCGCGTCGCTAAATGGTGTGGGCGAATTGCGTCATCTTGGCGAGCTCGCCCTTGATGACTTTTCCAGTCGGAGTCAGCGGCATCGAAGCGACGAGCAGGATTTGCGAGGGCCGCTTGTATGGCGCCAGGTGTTGCGCCGCGTGCTGCGCCAATTCATTTTCTGAAGTCGTGGACGATGGCACGAGTTGGACGAAGGCGACCACTTCTTCACCACCTTCCGTTCCCTCGACCGTGCGTCCAATCACCGCCGATCGTACGACCGCAGGATGCGCATTCAGAACCGCTTCAACTTCCGCTGGATAGACATTCTCGCCAAAGCGAACGATGAGTTCCTTGGTGCGGCCCACAATAAAAAGATATCCATTGTCCAGACGGGCAAGGTCACGCGTGTTGAACCATCCCTCCGGACTAATCGCCGCAGCCGTCTCCTCCGGCGCGTGATAGTAACCTTTCATCACATTCGGCCCGCGCACCCACAATTCGCCGACCTCGCCATCGGCTACCGGCTTCCCGTCCGATCCTACCAACTGAACTTCCACTCCCGGCAGAATGCGCCCTACGGAGGTATCAGTTCTGCGTTCTCCCACAACGGCTTGAGAAATGTTCGGAGAGCATTCCGTGACGCCGTATCCGTTGTGCAAAACCATGCCGAACAGGCTCTCCACCTGCGATTTGAGGGCCGGCTGAAGCGGTGCACCGGAAGAGGAAATGATGCGAAGCGCGGGGAACCGCAGCGCCTTCAATCCCTTCAACTTCGCATAGTCCCCGAGCAGGGAGAACATTCCGGGCGCACCTAACACAACTGTCAACCGTTCTTTCTCGAGCGTACCGAGAGCTGCCACGGGATCGAACCGCGCCGCCAGGTACAATGTCGCGCCACTTAGCAACGAACCCAACAACACGACAGAAAGACCCACCGCGTGCGACATCGGCAGGACACCATAGAGCCGATCCTCAGGACCAAGCGACCGGATCTTGGCCGAAACCGCCGCCACAAACAAAAGGTTCCGGTGGGTCAGCATCACACCTTTGGGAAGCCCCGTCGTGCCCGATGTATAAATCAATGCCCCGATGCGTCGCGTAACCTCACCGTCTATCGCTTCTGGTTCGACGCTTTCGTTCAGGGGGCCCAGTGCAATCTGCCCGACACCCGCGACCTCTTGCGTAACGGCTCCATGCCGTTTCGCGTGTTCCCGCGCGTGGTGGGACACGCTCGTGGTGTAGATCACCCGGCGCGCACCGCAGTGGTCGCGAATCTCATCGACCTCGCGTGCTGAGAGACGTGCATTGACTAATGCCGGCCAGGCATCGATCTCGGCCAGAGCCAGCAAGGTCGCTACAAACGCCCGGCAGTTCTCGCACACAAGCATCACCCGATCGCCGGGACGCACTCCCGAGTCAATCAGCCAGCGCTGCGCTTCGAAAACAGCCGATGCCAGTTGCCAGTAGCTCCAGGCGCCGGATGCTTCCACCAGAGCCGATCGCTCCGGCGAACGCTCAGCCCACGGCTTCATCACGTCGCTGATGCGCTCCGGAAGGCCCCTCAAGAGTTGAGCGACGTCATCGTGAATTATCTCTGGCATAAACAGGATCGGCTCAGTTCAGCGCTCTTACGCTGCCCGAGCCTTCTCGCGCACGCGCTCCATCGGTTCAGTAATGCTAGACGTCTTGGAGATCGCCCAGATGATTGACCGGTTCAGCAACGAAAGAGGAAACGGAAGCGGACGCACGATGTCGACAAACAACACTACTCGATCCGAGTCGCAGTTACTCCAGACCTCGTGCGGATGGCTGTCATCAAAAATCAGGCTCTTCCCTTCCTTCCAATACCGTATGTCGTTTCCCACGCGAATCTTGCAGCTGCCTTCCGGCCCAGGAACAATCAATCCAAGGTGATATCGCAGTATGCCCTTATACATTCCGCGATGCTCTGGAATGTGTTTTCGCGGCGACAAAATAGAGAACATCGCCGACTTCATTCCGGGTATAAGATGCAGCACGCGCACGGTCTCAGGGCATCGCGCACAGTTCTCTTCGGCTTTTTCGCCGTATCCGTAAAACCAGAAGGTCTTCCATTGATCGCCTTCCGTCAGAACTTTCTGGGCGTCAGAGATATCCTGGAAGTTCGGGATTTGTTCCCGGCGCGCCATAATCCCTCGTAATTCCTTGAGGATGGTGGCCCATTCGGCTTCGACGGCGTGCACCCATGGAAACGACTCTGGTTCGAAAAATGTCTTGTCCCCGTCGCGAAAGAACAATATCCCTTCTACCAGCCTTCGTAGTATCCCGTGCTGGAAGGCCTTTTCGGGACGTGAAGTCACCGGAATCACCGATACGTTTGCTTTAGTGCTCTCTTGGTTCATTGCGTTAATCCTTTCTGACGGCGGCCAGAATTCGGGCAGGTAACTTATACTTCGAGTCGGCGCACTGTTTGAGGGAGAAAAGCAGGAATCCGTAACGGGGGTTTTCTACAAGAGAGGGCTTCTACCGATAATTTCTTATAGCTGCCGGTGTCCTCTATCGCAGGGCTGAGCGCTTTCGCCCGGGCTGCTGATAGACGGCGGCCATGGCCGGAAATGCCGCCACATCCGCCTTCTTCGATACCACGTACTGCAGCCAGTTCCGGTAGACACTCACAGCGGAAGAATGCCACGTCTTTCGCAACCCGCTGCTGACCGCAACTTCAGGAAACTCTTCCATCCGTTCCTCTCGCCGATCGGACAAAGCGCCAGCTCGAAAATCGGCGAGAAGTTTCGCGGCTGCCGTGCCGAAATAACCCTTCGGCATGGTTGGATACGTCTCTCGTTCCCTCTTCAGAAATCTCCGGATATCTCTGCGATATTCCTTCATCAAAGTCTGCGCGCCGTACTCCGGATGGCCCTGGAAGTGTACAAACAGGCTCTGCTTTTTCTTTTTCACGAACGAATCCACTCCGCCCTCGGCCGATTGCGTCAGCACGGTGTAGCCGCACGCCGTCAACGCATCCGCCCGCACTTCATTCCATCGGGAGTGTGGAAAGCGCACCCGTTCCCCGCTGCCGCTGGTAAGCACATGGTTGGCGGTCTTCGCGAAATCAAAAACTCCGAACTGTTTATCACCCAGCGCATGGCGCCCGATGCCGTCGCTGTGCAGAACCCCTGCGTGGGCGGCCAAACAAGAAAGTACGGTTGACGACGTATTCCGTTCCGCCCAGTCCAGCGCCGCCGTCAGCGTGGACCAGTAGGATTCCTCCCGCAAGTCCGCACAGCGGGGCTCGGTGCCAGTGATGATCACGCCGTCGAATCGATTGTTCCATAGATCGTCGGACCCGAAGTAGAAGCTGTTCAAACGCCGCTGCCCGCGATCTGTCCGAGGAACTCCGCTCAGCGAATAAAGCTTGAGGAGCACAGGAACATCCCCCGATGCGATATCCAGAAGCTCGAAGAACTGCAATTCAGTATCTTCCAGCGCCGGGTCCGGCATGTTATTGATGAGCGCGAGGCTCACGCACTCCGCCCGCCTGGCATCACTTATGTCCGGCACAGCAGGGCGTGAACTTCCTCTTTCCGCCCAACCATCCGGAACTCGCCCTTCGATTATTAACGGCATGACACTCCCCCAGAATGCGCGTTGCGGTCAATCCCCACAGTCATGACCTGGCGGCGTCGAGCGCCTGCCCCAGATCGGCAAGGATGTCGTCGATATGCTCGATCCCCACGCTTAGCCGAAGCATCTCCGGCGTCACCCCTACCTTTGCCTGCTCTTCCGGCGTCAGTTGCCGGTGCGTCGTCGATGCCGGATGACAGGTTAACGATTTCGCGTCGCCCATGTTCACCATCCGCTTGAACAAGCGAAAAGCGTTGAAACACTTCCTGCCTCCTTCGTACCCGCCCTTTACGCCAAAAGTCAGCAGCGAGCAGAAGTTCGATCCCAAATATCTGTGCGCCATCGGATACAGCGGATTATCCGGAAAGCCCACATAGTTCACCCACTCGACCATCGGATGATCGCGCAGAAATTCCGCCACTTTCCGTGCGTTCTCGACATGGCGCTCCACGCGTAGCGCCAGCGTCTGGATTCCCTGCAGGAACAAAAATCCGTTAAACGGAGATAGGGTGGCGCCGGTATTTCGTTGACACACCGTGCGGCATCGGCCGATATACGCGGCGTCTCCGAACTGATCGACATAGACGACATCGTGATAGGCCACTTCCGGCACGTTGAACATGTGAAATTTCTTTGGATGCTGCCGCCACGGAAACTTCCCGCCATCGACGATCATTCCGCCGATACTCGTGCCGCCCCCTCCAATGAACTTCGTCATGGAGTGCACAACCACGTCGGCGCCATACTCAATGGGCCGTAACAAGATCGGGGTTGCCACGGTGTTATCGACCACCAGCGGCACACCGTGCTTGTGTGCCACTTTAGCCAGCCCTTCAATATCGGCCACGTTGCCGGCCGGATTGCCAACACTCTCGCAGTAAACCGCGCGAGTATTCTCGTCGATCAGTTTCTCGATATCCTCGGGTCGATCGGTCTTCCCGAATCGCGAGCAGATTCCACGCTTTGGAAAAATATGCGCTAAGAGTGTGTAGGTGGCGCCATACAACTGCGGGGTGGAAACAATGTTATTCCCCATTTCCGCGATATTGATGAGAGCGTATTCAATCGCAGCCATTCCTGAGCTGACACTCAGCGCATCCACACCGCCTTCCAGAGCGGCCACCCGCTTTTCCAACACCGTATTCGTCGGATTTCCAATGCGGGTGTAGATGTTCCCCTGCACTTCCAGATTGAATAGCGCCGCTCCGTGCTCAGCGCTATCAAACTCGAATGCAACCGTCTGGTAGATCGGCACCGCGACTGCTTTCGTCGTGGGATCGCCGTCGTAACCGGCGTGAATGGCAATCGTCTCTCTCTTCATTCGTCGAATCTTACTTGGTGGTCGTCACTGCGCTCGGCACCGAAACCCTTGCCGACGCTCTTGAGAGCGACTTCTCCAATGCGCGGGTGAGAGTGCGAGCGGCGAAGCCGGCGCCGAAGGCGAACCGCATGACCGGTCCGAAGCTATTCGCAGCCGAAACACCTGCGAAATACAGGCCGGGTACGGAAGACTCGAAATTCGACGAGAGCACCGGCGCTTGGTTGAGAGCCTTGATCTGCGAGCGGACTTTCGCGTTGAGGAACTGCAACCGATCCAAATCCACTTTGTAACCTGTCGCCGCGATGATGTGCCCGGTTACAATCTCCCGCTCGGTGCCGTCTTCCGCACGAACCTTCAGATGAACTTTACCGTTCTGCACCTCCGCGCTCTGCGGTGTGCATCCGAGATGCAGCGGCACCTTCCCCATCACCTTGTCTCGGATGAACCATCCCCCCGACGGACCAAGCGCCCTCCGCACAACGTCAAGCCGCAGCTGCTCAGGTAAATAGTGAAACGCAGCCGGAGCATCCGAATAGAATCGAGAGCGCAGTCCCGGACCAAGTCCCGATTGCGGATGCCTGATTTGTTGCCACAGCGAGCGCGGCTTGCCCGTCGGCTGGCTGTGAAACTTTAATTCCGTCCGACGGCTGACGAGCTCCACATGCGCGCCGGCTTCGTGCAGCAATCCGGCAAGATCAAGAGCCGAAGCTCCGCCGCCGATCACCACGACGTCGCGACCACGGAAAGGCTCAACCTCGCGATGGCGAGCGCTGTGCGAAAGAAATTCTGCCCGCAAGTGCGCCAGGTTGTCGGGAACGTATTCAAAGTGCGTGATGCCAACCGCGAGTACCACGTTGCGCGCTTCGAGCGTCTCTCCATCTTCAAGCTGCAAGCGAAACCCGTCCGCTAACCGATCGACGCTCACCACCAGCTTGTCTTCCAGCTCTGGCACCATCCGATCCCGGAACGCCAGACCATAAGCGGTGAAAGTCTCAAGCCGCACCGGTAAACCGGCGTCGGCATAATCGATGCCCCGCTCGGCGCAAAACTTCCCCAACGTGAACGCGCTCTCCGGATCGTAAATATTGGACGCAAAGCCATCCGACTTCAGCATCATGCCCTTCGGCATGTGTGCCAGCCAGCTGTCCATCGGACGACCGAAAATGCGAAACGGAATGCCCCGGCGCCGGAAATGCGCCGCGATTGACAGTCCATACGGACCTGCTCCAACAATTGCAGTATTCAGCATAGTTCTATGAAATGACCTTCCTCGGGGGATGAGAGTTTTGGGTCGATCTAACTCAGATGAGGAAATATTCGCTCATCCTACCACGTCATGGAATCGTGGCAATGGAACGAAAGCGCGACCCGGCTTGCATCATGGTAACTAGGTGCGGATCGCCGCGACCGCCAATCAACAAACTGTAACTCTTTTTGTACCAATGAGATAGCGATCGGTAATTCCGGCCATCTAGCGCCTGTCGAGCAAGCACACACCGGTCCATGGATAATTCCCCGGGTTCCCCTTGGGTTCAGGCAGCAAGGACAGCAGCTCGGCCGGCGCCCGTTTGAATTGTGCAGCCGTCTTCAGCATCCCCTGCACATCCTTCGCCTCCCAGCCATGCGGCGCAAAGAAATTCACGCCCTCGGCTGGTCCAAATTTGAATGCCGCGCCCGCCTCGCTCAGTTGTTTACCCGTCGTCCGCTGCATCAATCGAAGCTGCCCGGGAGAAGCGAGATCGATAATCCAGTTCTGAAAACGTTTCCCCGCAGCTAGGTCTTTGGCCAGTGAGGCAACCTCTTCAGCTGTGAAATAAATCAACAGGCCTTCAGTCGCGACGACAACCTTGGTTGCTCGTCCGTCAAGATCAGCGAACAGTTCACGCCGGCGTTGCAGGTCGGAGAGGTCCAAAGCGATTCGTTCCAGTCGGCACTGCGGCTTCTCATTCTTCAGGATCTCTTCTTTATACGAAACAATGTCCGGAAGATCGACCTCAACCCACTGCAGCGTGGCCGGCAAATTCATCCGATAAGGCCGTGCATCCAGTCCCGCGGCCAAATTCACTACGAGATCTGCGCCCTCCTGAATTGCGCGGGAAAGGAACTGATCGAAAAGATAAGTGCGCGCCATCCACGCCCACTCATGCTTGTTTCCATCCGCGAGAGTGTTCGCCAGGTGAAAGCCATGCTCACCGGCCAGCCGCTCGGCATAAGGATCGCGAAACAAAGCGTCGGGCCGCTGCGTCTCCCGCGCGCGAAAATACGCCACCCAGCGGGCCGTGTCAGAAACGCCGCGAACTGTGAGATTTTGCTGGTTCATTTTCCGAAAGCCGAAACTTTGCTAGAGGGAGTTTGCGGAACGATCCAAACGGCACCATACTTGAACGCCAGCACCCCAAGTGCAGTGCCAAGTGTGTTGGTAATAAGATCGGTCATCCCGGAATCTCGCGTCGGCAGAAATGATTGCAACACTTCGATGGTCAGACTGACGACAAATCCAAAAACCACCGTCACCAATACCGGTCGCTTGGTCTTTCGTACAGTCAAGAAATAGGCAAAGAAAGAAAATCCGAGCGGAATGAACCCCGCAACATTGATGGCGACGTCCTTCCAGTAGTTCCAGTCCTGACGAAATTCATCCCACGGTCGTTCCAGAAATTGTTCATGCAGAACGAAGAAACGATCTGGGATGAAGAGGTCCGTCGCCGAATCGATCTGGTTGTGGACAATGTTCCCTGTCTGCTCGTTGAAGAGATAGAGCGCAACCGCACCCTCCGCGGCTGCAAGACCTTTACCGGCGCCGTTCGTCCAGCTTACGAAATGCCGTGAGACTTCGTCTGCCGTCAGCTCTCGATCGTAGATGGCGAGTCCCCGCAGCTGCCCACTCCAGTCATCGGTGGTCACAGGATAATTGCCAACAATCAATCGCCCCGTAAGATCACCCCCCGAAAATCTGAAGTTTGGATACGTCTTTACGAGCGCTCCGTCTGCGTAGACCGTCGTCCCCGACTGATCCGAGGTAATCGCGACCAACACTTGCTTCTGGCTACTGAAAACATCATTGACATAGACCTTAGCTTTCTTGGGGCGGGGCAACCGATCCTGATTTGGCCGTTGGATTACCAGATCGCCCAGAGATTGACGCAACGCAAATGGGGTAATCCCACTCTCGGGCCAATAAAACGCAAGAATCGCACCTGAAGAACGAACTCTCCTAGCAGCCAGCCATATCTCCAGGCTGCATGCGCTGTCCGTCCGCGAGGCATCAGCCTTAAACGTCCCTGCGCTCACGACGCTACCGTACTTGCCGAAGGAAAGACCGCTTTCTTGGTTTAACCAGCTGACTTGATTCTTGGGAGCATGAAATGGCCATAACCCCGCCACCAGTATCCCCAGGAGAACGAAGGCACAGGTCGCTCGCCAGAACATTGCTTGGATCTTGCCATTTCCCATACCACGCAATGTTCGCGAAAGCAACCTACTCAGCCAGAACCATCAAACTGTATCCGCCCAACACCCGCACCGTCACGTCTGGAGCAAGAGCAAAGCTGAGCTGTCGCGGAATCCTTGCAATCTTCTGCACGAATAGGTCGCCGAGTTCGATGCATCGCGGTGTAAAGAAATAATCGACAATGGAATATCCCACGTCGGTCAACGTGCGCAGAGCGGTTTCCTTGGTGAAATAGTGCAGATGCGCGTGATGATCGCGCCGAAGCAGCAGACCGTTCCGCCGCACCACTGCCTGAACCGATAAGTCCAGTGGAATGTGAAACAGTTTCTGTTTTGCTTTGGACCGGACGGATCGCACCAATCCAATGTAATCCTCAACATGCTCGAAGACGTCGAGCATTAGCAGCAAGTCGAAAAAAGTATCGCACTGATCCTTGCGTATATCGAACAAGCGAAACCGAAGATTTTCGTTGCCCCGCTTCGCGCTCATGGCCAGCGCGTCGGGAGAAACGTCGTAGCCCCAGCAAACGCAATCAGAGGGAAGATGCGGTTGCAACTCCGCCAGCACCAACCCCGCGCCGCAGCCTACGTCGCACACGGTTTTGGGCGCCAGGTTTTGCTGCTTCATCATCCGCCGGACTTGCCTCACCTTGAAAGGCGACTCCTCGATATGCCACGAAGGATTGTTCTTGAGATAGCTACCGTCTCGGTAAATCGCGCTTTCCGAGTCAATACTGACCAGTTGGCCAGGAACCGCGGCAGGGCTTTGCCGCCGAAGGGGGAGAGCAGTCATAACGTGAACTCCTTATAGATCGCGCATCGCAGGGGTTCGAACTAACAGCACCTTGGGAACGGTATTCACAATCTCATCTGTACAAATTTCTGGGGGCACCATCAATGTTTGGGGGCAACATGGCCAAATCCGAGGACGGCTTCAGAAGCCTCTCTTGATCGCCAAATATGGAATGAGCGCGACTTCTGCCAGCCCGGGCGCGGGATCACTCGCGCTGAAAACCGCTTCCGCATTGCAATTTCGCAACGAGCGGAGATAGTCCTTCAAACTGGTATCGCCTTTGAGAATCCCCACGATGGCAGCGGGAATATCCGTCGTCGTCCGCACCCATCCCACTCCCGGTCGCCCTTTGCACGCTGACACCGGCAAACCTACTTGATCGGCGTAGAGCATATAACTGAAGTCCACCCCGGCTTCGACCCCGAGACTGTGATAGCCCCAGGTTCTCGCATTCACGTCGAGGAGCTTGAATTGGGAATCGCGCGGATCGAGTTTATATTCCAATTCGACTAGGCCGTAATAGTCGATCGCACGCAAGAACCGCTCGGAGAGCTCTTCCAGGACGGGGATATCGAGCGTCTCAACATACGTGCTGGCTCTGCCAAACTGAAGCGGATGTTGGCGCCGCCGTCGCACCACCATCTTGCCCACCGCTTCGCCGTCGCGGAAAAACGCGCAGTAGGAGTACTGCTGGCTGCCCCCGCCCGGGATTAACTCCTGCACCATAATCTCTTCGCAAGGGGCGTGCTCGGCTGCCTTTTGAAACAGGCTTCTCAACTCATCATGGCTGTTCGCCAACCAAGCCTTCGCTTTGGTGGTGTAGAAGAAGTGCTCTTTGATCGCCGGCTTAACTGCAAAGGGAGGGGTCAGATTCTCGAGTTGATCAAGTTCTCTAACATTCTCCAGGTAATAGTGCGTGACAGGCGTTGGAATTTTGAGTTCGCGCGCAAGACTATAAGTGTTTCTCTTGTCCCATGCCCATTTCACGCTTTCCCAATCGGGTGTCGGAACCCGGAACATCTCGCTGAGTTCTCCCCGATAGCGCGACAAGGCCGCCACCAGTTCCTCACGCGTAGGATAGAGCACCCAACCGTCTAGGCGAAGCCGCTTCCCCAATTCGAGTAGACTATCTACCGCCACTCGCCCATCGCGCAGATTCGCGAACTTCACGAACTTCGTGCAGTACCGCGAATATCGCGAAATAGAAAGTTCGTCGTCGACGACACAGACCGGAATCCCTTTCCGGCCAAGACTGCGCACGATTCCCAGTCCCTGGTAATCGCCTCCGATCACGACTGCCCCCACGGTCTGATCAAACTCCTGTACAGCAATGGGATTGGGGATCGGTTGAGTTAGAGCATTCATTCGGGTCAGTTGGTTCTGTTTCTGCTCATACAACGCACCAATTCACTCGAGGCAAACTCCGCTCCCGAAACAAATCCCAGGAGTGGTCCGAAGCTCCATGCTGCAGGCTTTCCGACGAAGTGCAATCCTGGAATCGAAGACTCCAATCCGCGCTTAAGCACGGGGAATCCGTTAACAGTCCTCACTTGCTTCGATAATGAAGGCGACAAGAACGGATACCGTGACACATCCACTCGGAATCCCGTTGCAAGAAGCGCATGATCGACGAGGCGCTCCGTCCCATCGTCCAGTTGAAGGCGCAGTTGGCTGCCTGCAACAGCCGCGGATTTCACTCGACGTCCCAACGTGATAGGCACATCTGCGATTCGTGGTTGCAGCCACCCTGCCCCCGCCGGCCGGATCGCCCGATAAGCCGTGCGGTCTTGAAAGCCACGAGGGAACCGCCGGAACACATGCGGCATTGCCACCAGCCGGCTGATCCCAGCCGGGCCCACGTCGCGCGTCGAGTACAGCATTTTGGAAATCAAGCCCAGATGATGCAACCTCGCGTGCAGCCCGACCCAGTTCAGAGTCTTCGCCCGCGCAATCACTTCCACCCGAATACCACTCTCTTTCAACAACGCGGCGGATTCCAAGGCACTCTGGCCCGCCCCGATGATCGCCACGCGCTGGCCCGAAAATTTTTTCAAATCCTTGTGCTCGCTGGTATGCGAAGCCAGGCTCGAAGGAATCCCGGCGAACTCGGCCGGTCGAGCCGCAAATGGGCTGATTCCGGCTGCTACCACCACGCGCAGCGCGGTAAATTCCTCACCATCCGCCATGAGCACCTTGAATCCGGGCCCATCCACGTCGATGCTGGCGACATTGCGTCTCTCAAGATCTCGCACCGCCCGGCTCTGGTACCAGTGCCCGTAATCCACGAACCGGTCCAGAGGAATCGGTCTCGATATGTGATTACCCTTTTGACGGCAGTACGCGTCCAGCGTCAGCTCTTGTTTCGGATCGGCAATGTGCGACGCACCCCAATTCGAGCGCAAGCACATGCCGGCCGGCATCTGGTTTTCCCAGAATGCCATGGGTTCCCCGAAAACTCGCGCTTCGATTCCAGCCGCTCGCAGATAGGCCGCAGAGGAAAGTCCATACGGACCTGCGCCAACGACAACCGCATACGAATTAGATGATTTGTTGTTCAAGGATTTCTTACCCGTGAGGTCTAATGATTAATTGCCAGCGGCATCCGCGGGGAATCGGTCAGCGCTGGCTTACCTGCTTTCCAGCGAGGATACGGACGATCGGTCTTCTAACCGCACTGCCAAAGCGTCAGCTTCTTGTATGAGAGGATCCGCCACAGGTTGCATCTGGATGTCACGCGGCGTGTCCGCTGATATTGAACCCAAGGCGGGTTGGAGATCAGCAGCCGGGACATCGGCGAAGGTCTCGGTCGAAAGAGAATCGATCAACTCGATGTACTCGTGTTTTTTCTGATCCCACCCGTTGCGCTTGACATACTCGTAACCGCGCCGGGCAAGCGCCTCACGCAATTCCTTGCTCTTGATCACCTCGAGCATCGCTTCCGCCATCGCTTCACTGTCGCCTGATTGGAAGAAGTGAACAATCCCTTCCTCGAAATAAAAAGCATCAATCTTAGTACGGGATGCAACCACAGGTACGCCCTGGGACATGAACTCCATGATTTTCGTGCTGTAGGCCTCGTTGCCGAACGAGTCGGCTCTTTTCGGAACCACTCCGAGATCAGCGTTTGCGATCACTTGCGCCATTTCGTCAAGAGGCACAGCCTTCAGAAATTTGACGCTCTCCTCCAGCCCGAGTCTTTGCGTGAGCTCTCTTAACTCGCCCTGCATGCCCCCTGACCCGCAATAGATCTGGAACTCAGCGTTTGGGACCTGCTGTTTGACGCGCGCAAAAGCCTCAATGGCAATGTCAACTCCCTGGTGCCACTGGAGACTGCCAGGGAACAAAATAACGAACTTGTTGTCATTCCTGGTTTTGGCATGACGAGAAAACATTTCAGGATCGACGTGATTGATAAGAACAGAGCACTTCTCTGCCGGCGCCGAACGTGCGACCACAGTCTTAAGCCACAAGTGGTTCGACACAATCACATGATCGACGAAACTTGCTGACAGTTTTTCCAGCACCTTCAAGAACTCGACATAAGCCGTCTTGAACGTCGCGTGAAATTTATTCGCAAACAATTCAGGTACGACATCATGAATGTCGAGAATCAGTTTGGCGCCAGTCATCTTCGGATACCACGCCGCAAACACCAGGAAGTCCGGCATGTTGTGGATATGAATCACATCATAGCGATTCCGAACATGCAGTTTCTTCAGGGCACGTGACGAGCTCACCAGGAAGCGCATCAATCGCCATGCATACGTCCACTTGCTGCGCTCGTTATGTTCACGATGCTGCACTCGATAGACCGTGACCCCGTCGACCTCCTCCACGGGCTGTGAGCTGAGCTCCCGGGATAGCGCGATTACATCCACCTGATCGCCGCGTTTCGCCAAGGTTTCCGCGTAGCGTCGGACGCGATTGTCAGACTCGTACGGGCTATAGGCCACCATGCACACCTTCTTGCGTGTGTTCCTGGCCGAAACCGGCACAGCCTCGCGGTAGTAGCGAGCTACATCGCGCGGCAGCGCACTCCAATACGAGCCTTCATATTCCTCGCGCGCGTAACTCAGGAATTCGTCATAAAACGAAACCGGATATTCATCTCGTTGCTGCTTGCCCTGAAAACACATGTAGTCCGGATGAGTGTTGAGCAGCACCATCCCGCCGTGCTCCGCCACCCAATCAACCTTTTTCTTCCAGACGTCAATGTTTTGATCGCGCAGCACTCCGAAGAGGTTGAAGTCTTGAACCAGCGTGTACGGAAGCTCTACGTAGCCTGTGCCGTTCGGCCCCGGAACCCAAAAGGGAAAGATCGTTGCCGCGCCGTCGGGTTCCGGTTCAAAAGGATCGGTATCAAACGTAGATGCGTCGTACTCCATTCCCAGGGCGTGCAACCATCCCAGCTTGTGCTGCATAAGCGGGGAACGAAATCCCACCACATTCCACTGTTGCCGATATTCGCGGATCCGCGAGGCTTTCGCGGCAAAAATTTCCTCGGAACTGTACAGCTTCCCATCGTGCTCCAACCCGTGAATCCCGACCTCAAATCCCGCTCGCTCGAGAGTCTCCCTTATTGCTTCCGGAGTGCGGTACTCACCTTCCGGAACAAAATTGAAGCATGAACTGAATCCATGCTTCTGTTCCAGATGCATCAACCTCTCGACCCGCGATACGCCCTTATTGCCCTCGACATCATGAGTCAGCACCAGCGCAAACCGTTTCCCGTCAGGCCATCCCGGCCATTCCGGAGGCGTGTGTCTGGATCTGGGGTCGATCGGCCACACGTCCGCAAAAGCTCGCCGGCGGCGGTTTGCACGCCACCGCCGCAACATCAAACGAAAGCGCCAAGGCAGGACAGGTTTAAGAAAGTAATACGCTCGATTTACCAGCATGGTGAAGACTGTTCCTCAGCAATGACTTTTTTCAGAATTTGTAGCTTGCGAGGGAGGCGATGCTATCCGACATGTCTATACAAGAGATTGCCAACTGCTTCCAGCGCCAGGTCAGGGATGACTGACACGATCTTCCGCGACAAGTTTTTATTCCAGACACTTACCTCTGTAGACTCTTTCTTTGGGTAGGTCCAGTAACTGATCGACTTTCGAGATGCACCCCAGCGTTCCTTGAAAGCCACGAGCCCATGATTGTCAATGTCGGAACGGCCCATCTCCAGCTCCTCAAACCCCCGCTCTTTGGCGTCTTGTATGGTTTTCCAAAACAGTAGCGCAGTTCCACCGAGGTTGTTGAACGCAACATTGCTGCACCCGTATTTGTAAACCATGGTTTTCTTGTGTGAAAGGGTGAGGATGCTGGCGACCGGTATGCCATCTTTCGACGCCAAGCGAATCTTAAGGTCTCTTCCAAACGCTGCAACCAGGCCGCGAAACCAAGCCAATGGTTGCGGCGGCAGATACTGTCTGCGGCGAGTCATCACCAGAAGGTGATAAAACTTCTGAAGCAAATCCTCCGACGCGCCCTCCTCATACTCCAGCCGCTCCCGTTCCGCGCGTCGAATCTTTCTCTGCACACAGTCCTTGTGAAAATTGTGAAATAGCTGGTCAATCCCCGGACACAGATTCAAGGTGTGAAAATAATATGTAACGAATCGGCTGAGCTCCGTGTGGCTGGTCGGCTCATATGAAATCGGCCTGATTTCGAAGTACTTCCATTTGTCCTGCGTGACCTGCTGCTTCATGTGCACGAGCAAAGCGTCAACCTCGTCGGCGCTGCCCATGAGAGGATCGCAATGGTCGGAGAACGGCAACGATACCAGCCGTCGACCTGTCAACCAGCTCTTGATTCGGCAGAAGATAAGCCCGTTCGTCAGCGGCTTGTTGGGAGCGGAGGTAGTGACAACGATCGGCTCGTAACTGTAAACCGTCTTTAGCGCCGCCAACCATCTCGTACTATGAAAGACTGAGGACTGTGGATGCCCAGCCACAAACGCATCCCAACGCGGATCCGAAAGTGGGTCAATCTCGTAAGCACGGGATGCAACATGCTCCACTCTTTGCGAAATAGGAAGCGTCCTGTCAGGGGCGAGTACCGGCTCCGCCACGGTGGCTGATTTCCGTTCGCTCTCATGAGCGGTTTTCAATGCTGCGTTCGTCACAGAGAGAACCGCCTTCGAACCACAACTCCATATAGTGAGTGCAAAGTTAATTCCGTTACATACCTTAAACCCCTCAGAATGCTCCGGCGCACAACTGAGGGGGGAAGGGTTGTGGCAGTCACAAAGACAGATTCATAGAAGCACACGCGCAAAGGCAATCCCGGCACAGAGACGTCAATCAAAGGCTTTCGCCTAGCCGCGGCGCCTGAACCCGAATCTGAGCTAACACCGCGGCGATCGTCATTATCCTGGCTCCCTCGGCGGCGTTAGAGACCGTCGCCTCTAAAAGTCTGGGTGTACAGCCGAATTCGGAGGGGGTCTCGCTCACGTCATGCGTGTAAAAAATGAGCCAACTCTTTTCTTCCTGATTCCGCCGTATCAGTTTTCGGGCTCGATCAAGTTGATCAGTGTCGCCATATAGGCTGTTTGCCCTCAGTAGATTCAAGTCGACAATGGGCCCATTCAGCCCCCCACACGTGCCCCGGCAACTCATCAACTCGGGTCCTAGTTTCCGCTTGGCTTCAAAGGTCACGTGGCCGTAAGGATAGGCGAAATTTCCCGAGTCCTCTCTGCCGGTCACTCCGGTAATCGTTTCTCTGCCCTTCCAAACATTGTCTCGAAAAGTTTCGAACGATACCTCACGACTCGAAAGATGACTCTTGGTATGGCTGGCCAGCTCATGCCCCTCTTCTGTCAGCGACTGGAGGTCGATCTGTTCGAAGTGTTTTCCCAGATTGTTCGTGCTATTCATGAGGTCCATGGCCGCGTAGTATGTTCCCCTGCCGCCGAAGCACTTGAGAATCTCTCCTCCAACGGTGTAGGCCGACCTTGGAAAATCGTCGAAACTGAATGACACGATGGGGCCATGTCCACCTAGAGGTACTGTACGACAAAAAACAGAACTCAACACTTCCCGGTACACGGGGCCAAGGTACGATCGCAATTTCATATGTGAACTTTCGCGCTGGCAGCGGCCTTACAGAGGATGGGATGCAAACATCGTCCAACTCAAGCTGAATTCGTCTACGGAGTCACAGGGTTCTTCGTTTTAGACATCCTCTTAAGGTCTCCCGAGGCCAACATCGGCAATACTCCTCTTAGCCTGGACCTCTGTTCGCTTCTTAGAAAGGCCATAAATTCTGCTGTCACGGCTCGCTTGTCTCTTCGCCAATAAGAGCCGATAAAACCTGCGAATCGCGTAATCGCTCCGACAACATACGGTTTGCTCGGCATTCTGGAGGCCAACTTAAAAACTTCGAACAGAGGTAAATAGCCCAACGAATAATCCATCTTTCCCTGCCGCAACAGACTCTTCAGAACTCCTCCCGCACTACCCGTCGGTCGATGGTGATTCACAACCAGATCGGGGAACGACTCCACCTCCCATCCTTTCATCCTCGCTGTCGTCTCCGCATGGGAATCAGGGCCGCCATATGGCAAGGGAACGTACGCTCCAGTGGCCTCAAAACACCCCCGTCTGAACAACTGAACTGCGTGTGCCACTGAATTCACGCTGTTCCATGTTCTGTTCCTAAACTTACCATCCCCGCACTTGTCATGCACGAACCCGCCCCCAAGACCGAGTCGTGGGTTGCCCTCGAACTTGAGCAACAATCGAGCGAAGTAGTCGCGATCAAATGAAACGTCAGCATCGAGATTTCCGATAAAATCGTACTGCAGGTGCTGCAGTCTTGCGATACCAGTATTTATCGCATTTACCTGAGCCGCAAAATTTCTTGGATGATCGTCTGTGATCTTCACCAACTCAATGAAGTCGTTGCACTCGGCATATCGCGCAACGATCTCGGCCGTACGATCGGTTGAAGCGTCGCTGACGATGATCCACCGTCTAGGGCGATATGTCTGATCCACAATCGATCGAATCGTTGTCTCAATGAACGCCTCTTCATTGTAGGCAGCAGTTACTAACACATAGGATTTTTCGGACACGACGTGACACCTCCGCTTCTCAGGTGAGCCCATATTCCCGAAATCCTGCGAACGAACAACGGACAGGAACGGCGCGGTATACTGGAACTCGTTCAGGAAGTTTGCGCTTTGCATGTGGACCGAAAGCCTGCGAGCCAGCCCATGCAACGCAAACTCCGGTCGATTTTGAATGAAGCTTCGGTTCGCTGCGAGTGGCGCACCACAAAGATTACGCAGTATGCAACAACCCGTGCGCATTCATGTAGCAATACAGATACGAAGTAGGCCGCCTGGCTCACAGGGCCGTGATATTTTCGGTGGTACTGAAGATTTGCTCGTCGCATCTCTACATAGAAGCGAGCAGGGGCATTTTTCGAACTCGCTCCACCATAGTGGAGCGCCTCGGCATCGGCATAGTAGACCACTCGCCAGCCACCATTGTGAAATCGGTGACTCCACTCGATGTCTTCCCCGTACATGAAGAACTGCTCGTCTAAACCGCCGACCTTTTCCAATGCGGATCGCCGCACCACCCAAAACCAGCCCGTGAGTACTTCAACATCCTCTGTGTGGTCGTACGGGAAACCCTTCATCATGAACCCGCCCAGGCTGCTCGAATGCTTGAAGAGCGAGTCAAAACCCAAGGCACAGCACAGGGTATTCCAAGCTGTGGGAAAACGCATCACAGAGTATCCAACCTCCCCTGTGGGGGTTAGCATTTTCGGTCCCAAAAGCCCAATATCTGGATGCGCGTCCATATATGACAATAGCAATGAGAGGCAGCCGTCTGGCACCACGACGTCTGAGTTTATTAGATATAGGTAGCGTCCTCGACTGACTTCGATGCCCTGATTGTTCGCTCTCGCAAAGCCGTGATTCTCCGAGTTGCAGATCAAGCGTACCCATGGAAACTTTTCGGCAACAGCCTGCGGCGTGCCGTCCCCGGAAGCGTTATCCACCACGATGACCTCGACTGCGAGCCCAGTCGTCTGACGCTGTAAGGACTCTAAGCATTCCAGCGTGTAATCCTTCGCGTTCCAGGTCACCACAATCACGGATATGTCTGGAGCCTTGTTTTCCATTCTAGAATTCCAATCTAAGACAGCAGAAAGTCAGGACGATACGCACGAGTCACCCCACCCAAGCCGCGCACTTGGTTTGAAACAAAACCTCAGTAAACCGACGCAGCTGAAATATCCTCGGAAGATTCGGATATGGGCGACGGAAAGTCCTCGATTTTTTGCGGAGCCGGTTTCTTCTGAACCACGGCTAACGTCGACGCTGCCGAAATCATCGCGAGCAGAGCATACCAAACCACTATGCTCTGATCGAAATAAATAATTCCGAAATATGCGACTGTATTTGCGAACAACGCAACCCCTAATGCCCAGGCCAGAGCTTCTTCCCGCGGCCTGCCCGCCACCAGCCTCCTCGTTCGGCCAATCATCTTGTACGCCACCACAATGATGGATATGAACAGGATGCAAGTTAGCAATCCGCCGTCTGTCCCGGCCCTGACGTACGCGTTGATGCAGTCCCAAGTATCAGCTCCCCAATTTGCATCGTTCCTTGTTCCTATCAAACCCCATTCTGTAAACCTGCGGACAAACTGATCAATAAGTTCGGCACGATGCCAGCCTGAGCCTCCCATAATTCCGCTGAGCCGGGCGAATATCCACCAGATAGGAGAATTCATACTAAGCTGAATCAGGATCAACGACATCACGATACTCCAGCGGACGATGCGCATGCGTCTTCGCAATGGCCAGAAACAAAAACCGGTTAATCCCGCCAGAAGGGTCATAATCGGAGTGCTGGACGCTGAAAAGATCGTGATGATTGCCGAGGCCACGATCCCCAGCGCGCTGTACAGTCGAGTGTCGCTGCGAGCCTTCCAAAGGCTGATGAAAAGCGGTAACAAAATCGCTCCGAACGTACCGGCTATGATTGAGTGCTCGAAGGGACCTTGGGCACGAATACGCCCTTCACGAACTTCTGAATATTTGAGAGTCCCAGCTATCCGCAAGTAGAATTGGTTTATTCCCGTTCGGTGCTCCACCGCCATCCCGATCGCGACGATGATCGCGGCCACGGCCAGCACCTTCGTCACTCGGATGATGTCATCCCTATCTCGGATTAGATATCGGAACAAGAAATAAGTGCCGAGGGTGCTGTAAAGAAAGCCCAGACGGTTGGCGATCGCACCAGGACCCCAAAGCAGAACATACGTCATCGCATCGCAGGTAGCCCAGACCAGAAACACTTTATCGAGAAGATTCATCGGCGGGAACACTCGGCGGCCGCCCGAAAGACGTTCTCGCAGCGCCCTAACCAGGCCCGACAGAATGAGCACTCGATAGGGCGTGAAGTGAAACCCCAGCATTACAATTACTTCGGAAGCCGGTATTAGGAGAGTAGCTAATATTAAGGGATAGACTACATACTTACGCGGCAGGAACAGAATCAAGATGACGGCCAGAGCCAAGAAACCCGCAGAGACAGCTGTAATGACGGTCTCTTGCGCTCCGCCATTAAAATAGAAATTATCTGGTATGTCAGTCGAGGGGTTCATCGTGTTATGTAATCAAGCGAAAGGAGTTCGCTAGGACTGCCGAGCCTTAACCCCGACGACATTGACATTCGAGCCTAAGAGCGATTTGGCCAAGCCGAGAGAGAATGAATTGGTCCACCTTTTTTCGTCTGCTCCCACATAAGATATTGCTTTTAGCTTAAGGCCGGCATCTCGGAACCAACGCCGGATGACTCGTCCAGTGGTCGAATGCATTCCACTAACATCATATTTGCCAGGATTGGCAATGTGACCACGAAAGCGAATGCTTCTGGAAATCTTCCGCAACCACGGCAAATTGGGAGCGCTGGCTATCACGCATCCCTGCGGAGCCAACAGTTCCGCGTACGAAGACAATAGTCGAACCGGATCAGGCACTAAATGAAGAACGTTCGCTAAAAGAAGGCAATCGAAGCGATGGTTCTCTAATTGTTTTCGCGCACTCTCAAGATCCCCGTAGATAATGCTCACTCCTCTAGACTCCGCGTTGACAGCAATAACGGAATCAAGAGGAATCGCTTTCACCTGCACGCCTTTCTCGATGAGAACTTTTTCTGTCGCCCCCCAGCCACAACCAATCGAAAGCACATCTTTCACGTCCGCAGGTACAAGCGATAACAGTTCTTCTTGGGCCGGCTCGTAGTAACTTTTCGACCAACGCTGGTGCAACACGAAGGTGTCCACAGGAAATAGCGGCGACCTCGGCTTTCCATTCTGGCTCACGGACAATAATGCTTCGAGCTGGGCACAGAAATCATTAGCGGGCAAACTTCCGCGTCCCGCGTAGCGATTAGAAAGATGCTGAACGATAAAATCCTCAATGTGCGACACGCAGGTCAATTTTTGAAAACCACACTGTGTAAACGGATCCGTCGCAGCCGTCTCCAACGGCTCATAAAGCCCCTCGTGAGGTGGAACGACGAATCCTCCTGACGCAATTGCACGCCTGAGCTGTTCCCTGGTTAAAACGTAGCAGCCTGAGTGGAGATTGGTGAAGCGTGCGAAGGTATATCCATCCTTGCCTGAAGCGGATGCTGGATCCCAATGGTAATGAGCATGCACATCGGGGTAGTATATGTTGCCCTGGGCATCGCACTCCGAGCGAACAAAGGCCAGCAGTTCGTCATTACGCAACACACTGCTCGCCTGCAGAAGGGCCTTCATATTCCTGCCGGTGATCAGGATGTCGTCTTCGGTATAAACAAACAGATCGTAGAGCTCGAGCCGATCCGCGAAAATCTTCTTGTGAGCGAAAGGCAAGGATTTGGGGTTCTTGCTGGGAAGACCCACGACGACCTCGACGTCGGAGGCTAGGTTCTTTGCGATATTGGTCATTACGACAAGGTCGACGTCGTACTCCATTGCCCGGAATTCGTCGAGGACGCGGGAGAGATACTTATCATTCCCGGTTCCGTAATTCGCGATGGCAACGAGGATCTTCATTTGTCTAGACACGATTGCTCTTTTTTCTCGGATTCGTCGGTACAAGCTTCTTCCAAGAATTCATAAGAGCTCTCCGCGCACTGTAGCTCTCTCCTCCAAAGTGGTGGACGTAAGAGTTACGCACCCAGGCCATGCGATAACCTAGTTTTCCGATGCGGTCGCATAGCTCAACCTCGTTGTCATAGTCGGGAAGCTTCTCGTCGAATCCACTTACTTCCTCCCACAAACTTCGTCTTATGAAAAAAGCAAAACCCGAAATCCAGGGCAAATCCATGACAACCGGTTCCGGGAAGTCGGTCAGCAGATGCTTGGCAAAGGCGCATATCTGGCTGTCATTCCAGTAGCGACATAAGGTGGAGGCTAGCGGCAGAGTTTGTGCGTTCCCGGAATGGCTGGTCGAAGGGCCCGCAACTCCGATTCTCTCGTCAGATTCAAACACTTCTTTCAGCTGGCGGCAGCACCAAGGCGTCATTACGGTGTCAGAGTTCAGAAGGCAGAGATATGGTTTCGTCGCGAGCCTGGCTCCCGCCCGACAAGCCTCGCTATGTCCGAGAGCGGTCTCGTGCCGAACTACTCTCCATCCGTTACGACTACTGAAGCGCGAAATTACCTCCAGGGTCTCGGTGAAACTGGAGGCGTCGTCTACGAGAATGATCTCAGATTGCCGAGCATATTTCTCCAAACTCGCTAAACATCGTCTGGTAACCAGGGGCGCATCGTGAATCGGTACTACTATCGACATGGATGCGCTTGCGAGCCCGTCCTCCAACGATTGGTCGAACTCCGCGTGGCGCGGGAAGTCCCAAACCGTGCCCCAGGTTAAAACCCTGCCTTTAAGCTCGCGCAAGCCGCGGATGAAGACATGCGGCAGTGCCCTCTTAAAGAAAGGCGGGACGTGCCAATTCGACAGCCATGGCGATCGTTCTGGAACGTACGCAGGACGAAGCGGTTGGCTGTCAGCTCTATGCGCCATTACACATTACCTCGTATACGACAGGTTGGTGACGAGATCGGCATCTCTACTTGCACGCTGGACGTGATAGCGAGAGGCGCGTCTCCAAAGTGAGACGCTTCATCCCGCCACTCGGGCGAGTTTTTGCGAAATCATACTGCCGGCTTCTTGGAAGCATCGGAAGCGCGTGCAGATTCCGTGCGTAAGGGCTACAACTGAAGCCGTGAGCAATCCCCTGACAGCGAGTGTAAACATGTTCGCTCCCATCGAACTGGGTAGGAGGAACGTCGTACCGAAGCCTGCAGCCATCGCTGGGAACACTGGCCAGATTTGCGCGACAATATCGCCGAAGCCAATGGACAGATCGCGTCGCAAATACGGGAGGTAAACAATGGCCTGGGTTGAGTAGGCGAGTAGCACCGCTAGTGCCACCAATTCGATCCTACCCGATCGCAACACCAACAAAAGCAAGAGTACCTCAACCGCTCCGGCCAGGGAATTAGACCGCCACAACATATTGCTATGTCCCCGGGCCATCACGACGGGGCCTATCGGCTCGGCGATTGCCCGAATTATTCCATACACACAAAGGATCTGCAGAGGAACGGCTGCGGGAATCCATTTGTCGGTACCCTTGCCCAGGAACGTAACCAGAAAGAAGTGTGTGTTTACAAGCAGCGAGGTGTTAACCACCACCGCAACAAATGCCACCAGGTCGACTGTCTTTAGATACCAGCGCCGCGTCGCGATAGGATCATTCTGGATCGCGGAAAACGTCGGCAGCAGGACATTGTTCACAGTGTCAGCAAGAAGTGCGCAAATGAAACTGGCCCACGTGAACGCGATGGCATAGTAGCCGAGTTTGGCGCTTCCCATCTTCGCGCCAACCAGAAAATTGTCCAGGTTGAATATCAGGAACACCAGAACGCCGCTGCCAAACAAAGGCAACCCGAAACGCAGGTATCCTTCCGCATCTGCCCAATCAAAATGGAGGCGTACTCGGATTCTTCGTATTATCTGGGCCACGACACCGGCCGTAAGGGTTGCGCCAATATCGGCCGCGATAATCGCCCAATATTTCCATCCATGCAGAATCAGAACGACTACCAGAACGCACCGGACAATGGCGCCCGCAACTCCCGGAGCAACCAGTGCGCGGTAGTTCATCTCCCGTGTCAACGTTGTCAGCGAGAGAAATCCGATGGTACTCACCAGAAAATTGATTGCCAGAAGGCGAATGACGTTACCGGTCTGCGGATGCTCAAAAAAATGGTGCGCAAACGGAGCGATCAGGAATGCAAGAACGAAGGCAGCCGTACTCAAGACGACTTTCAACGTGAACGCGGTCGAAAGCTTGCTCTCGGTAACCTGTGGGCTGCGAATGACTGCGCTGCCGACTCCCATATCGCTGAAGTGGCTCAAGAAACCGATTATGATTGCGGCAAATCCCACGACGCCGTAGTCGGAGGGACTAAGGTTCCTCGCTATCACCGAACTCGTCACGAACAGGCATACCAACGTTGCCCCTTTCGTAAGACCGGAGTAGATAACGTTGGAAAAAGCTTTGACTTTGGAAATGCTCATTGGGAATGTACGAACTGAGTCGCAAGCCGTAGAGCCCGGCTACCGCCATATCTAGGTGTGGTTCGTTGGGGCCTGCTCTTCTTGTCAGGCGTCTGAGAATGGTATAGCTACCTATCAAACCTCATGGGTTCCATCAAGGGGCCGCTACTCGCCCTATGAGGGCGAGTAGCCAAGTTTTCTCGCGGGAACAATTGGAGCGCGTTTCTTAGACGATCAGGTTAAACGCCAGGACGCCTTCCCAGCCGGACCGTGTTTCCGTCTACTGCACCACAGCACTTAGCCCGGTCGGAGCCGCCGGAGCCGGATTCCCCGTCGAGTATTGGTAGGCACCGGCATCCCAAGCTCCGCTGGTCGGACGCAGATTGCTGGTGAGCGAACCGCCTGCCCCAACCTGTAAGGGCTTGTCGTAGCAGAGAGGAGCCAACTGTCCCTTACAGAGAGACGTTAGGTTAGCACCTAGCCCAATCGCTGGAGAGCCCGATTGCAACTGATATGTACTGCTTAGGTTTGGGTTCGAATATGAGGACGCAGAATCGCAACCGCCGGCTCCGCCCGAAGCGCACCCGGAACCCCAAGAAGCGAGACTAGTGTAAATACCCGAGTCCCAGTTCCATCTTCCATTGTTGTTGCTGCTGTAGGCATTGTTGTTCGTATTCTTAAGAGTAGAGAACGGCTGCGCTGCGGTTTCTTGATGGTAGAACCATCCCGACGAAGCACCGGGAGACCACACATTGTTCTGCCAATAGTATTGCGTAGTGCTGTCTCCATCCATATCAATCGCAAACGAGCCACTGACTAGGGTGTTGTTGTACAGGACGTGCGGCCCCAGAGGGTTACCATCAGCGGCATGAAAGTAGATCAGAGCATCCTGCGTAGATCCATAGCCAATACCGACGATTACGTTATTGAAGAGTGTGCAAGCAGACCCGCTGCCAGACCCACCATAGGTGCAGAAAATCTGTCCCGTTGGACTTCCGGCTCCTAAGTCTCCGTGAAAGTAATTATTGTAGACGTACGGCGTAATGATTGACGTACCGTCGCTGAAGGTTATCAGCCCATCCGTGTGATATGCGTTGGTTGGGAACTGCCAGTTCACATTAGTTCCTACGTCATTGGCATAAACGTTGGGAGCGCCGCTTCCGTTGAGGGAGAACTGCCACGCATGGTCCGTCAGCGTATTGAGGAAATAGTTTACTCCGCTCACCAAAGTGTTGCTCGAGCAGTTCGTGTTCTGAGCGCCAGAGCCGGAAGTGTCAGACCAGATTCCAACGCGGGCATTGTTCAGCGTGTTGTTACAGATCGTGATGTTGGACGAACCCGTGTCTACACGAATGTCAGCCGTGCCCTGACCGCCTGTGTCGGTCGCCCCGCTGGAAGAGCCTGCGTTTTCATAAATATTCTGAATCGTCAGATTGCGAACGAGAATGTTAGAACCGCTGATGTAGACCCCTGTGCTGTTTTGCTGATGAGAGCAATTGCCCCCGATGCAGCTATTTCCGGGACTCCCGTTTTGCGTGTTCTGAATGAGTCCGTTAGTTCCGCCGTCAACAATGATGTAGTTGTAGTTTGGGACATTGATTGCTCCACCACAGGCACTGTTAACAGGGCCACAAGGAACGCCCTGCAATCCAAAATATGGCGCCTGCAGAATCGCCCCCGTGTCAAATTGAATGACGATTGGAGCGCTACTGGTTCCGCTCCCATAAACAGCAAATCCGGTAGCTCCCGCTCCGAAAGTGAAGGTTCCACACAGTAGCACCGTCGTGCCCGGTCCAATCTGACTGGACCCACTGCCCCAGTTCGCCGAATTATTAAAAAAGGCTGGAGTCTGCACGTTGCTGGTACAGCTCCCGCTGGGACTTCCATTTTGCGTGATGTAAATATTACTGGCGGAGCCGAATGCTGAAGAAGTCGCGATAAGGCAGATAAAAATAATTGCGACCAGGGACCGTTTCACTGCGACCATGTGTTCCTCCGGGGGGTGAGGTACGCCCGTCTCAAACGGGCATCGTTCGTGTTGTCACACTTGGAGAGACCCGAACCGCCAGCATCTCCGTCGTTGTCATTACGATGGTGACGGAAGTGGGGGCTTAGGTCTAGGTATCAGTGGTACATGTTCCAGCTCCCAAGTGGACCTCGACCCCGTGGAAAACCTACAACCACAATGGAATCAGTTAGCATAGCTCATCCCAGCCCGAATATTCCCTAATCGGCACCGTAAATGTCAGATCGTCCGAAGCCTCCCAGATTCTCGGAAAATGCGCCGGCTTGCAAATTCGCTTTCGTAGTTGCGACAAAAGTGTGCGGGGAATCATGTCAGGCTGAGATTCCCTGGGAGTTGTCGACTGCCGACCACGAAGGATCGATCTTCTCAGAGCCGGACGACTGGTGAGGCGCGGCGTCAACTCGGCCAATGCTGACATACCGGAACCCCTTCCGGCTGATCTCTTCCGGACTGAAGACATTCCTGCCGTCGATTATCAATGGCTGCTCGACCGTCGACAGCAAGCGGCCCCAATCCATCTGCCGGAATTCGTCCCATTCGGTGACAATCAAGATGGCGTCTGCTCCTTCGGCCGCCTCATAAGCATCGGCGCAGTAAGTAACCTCGGGAAGAATCGCTTTGGCCTTCTCAGCAGCCTCGGGGTCGTAGGCGCGCACCGCAGCCCCTTCGGCCAACAGCGCTTTCACGAGAGTAGTGGAAGGCGCGAAGCGAACGTCATCGGTGTTCGGCTTGAACGCTAGACCCCAGACTGCCACTTTCTTGCCGCGCAGGACCCACAACTCTTTTCGAATTTTTTCGACAAAATGTTCGACCCGGCGCTGATTGATCTTTTCGACTTCTTTTAACAACGAAAAGTCGCAGCCGGATTTCTCAGCGATCCGAATAAATGCCTGCACATCCTTCGGGAAACAGAATCCGCCAAACCCGATTCCCGGGTTGAGAAACGCCGAACCAATTCGAGGATCAAGCCCCATCCCCTGTGCCACCTTGGTTACGTCCGCTCCTACCACTTCGCACAGATTCGCCACCATGTTGATGAAAGAAATCTTCATGGCCAGAAAAGAGTTGGAGGCATGCTTAATGAGCTCGGCTGAATTAGTATCGGTGGCCAGGAAGATCGGTTTCTTGTGGTTTGCACAATCGGTATGCAAAGGGCAAGTAAAGTTTTGGCGAATGATCGGTTCATAGATTTGCCACAGAAGGTTTTCGGCTCGCGGCGAGTCGACTCCGATCACGATCCGCTCAGGGTGAAGAAAGTCCTCAACTGAAGACCCCTCCCGCAGAAATTCAGGATTAGAGGCAACATCATACTTCAAACCGTTTCTGCTGTGTACGGACAGATGCTTCTGCAGCTGTGCTCCAGTCTGCACCGGGACCGTACTTTTTTCGATTACTAGCGTATACCCGGAGGAATGTTTCGCAATTTCTCGAGCAACTCCTTCGATGGCAGACAGATCCGCATCGCCGTTCGCCAATGGCGGCGTTCCCACGCAAATGAAGATTGCGTCTCCCCAAGCGATTGCGTCCTCCGTGGACCCGAAATGGAGCCGGCCAGCGTTGCGGGCAGCTTTGATGACGTCCTCCAAATGCGGCTCAAACAGCGGCATGACCCCATCTTGCAGCTTGGTGAGTTTCTGGAGGTCGCTTTCACTACAGAATACGTCGTGGCCGATCTGGGCCAGGCAAGCTGCGGTGGTGAGACCTACATATCCAGCGCCAATAACGGAGAGCTTCATTTTTGTTGTCCTCTAGGTGCGAACTCGGGGAGTAAGGGATGGAGAATGGCTACGCGGTCCGCTCGGCCGATGTTAAGGTTCCAGCATCGGTCTCGATCTGCTTGCGCGCGGTCATCGAAGTGAAGTTCAGAATCTCCTCGACCACCCGGCCTTGCTGCGCCGCCGTCAGCTGCGGGAACATTGGCAGGGAAACAATTTCCGCGGCGGCTTTCTCGGTCGCCGGGAAGTCTCCTTTGCGGTAGTTCATGGCTGCATAGGCTTTCTGCAAATGCAGCGGAATCGGATAGTGAATACCAGACCCGATCCCTGCCGTCTTGAGATGTTCCATCAGGCCTTCGCGATCTGCGGTCCGCACCACGTACAAGTGATAGATCGCGCGTGACCGCAATCCTTCATAAGGACAAGTCACCGCGCCGTCCGCAGACTTGAGCAACCGGTTGTATTCCGCCGCGCGTTCACGCCGCTGGGCATTCCACTTGGCCAGGTGATTGAGCTTCACGTGCAGCAGGCCTGCCTGAATCGAATCCAGTCGGCCGTTGTAGCCTTCCACGTCGTGATAGTACTTCGTGGCCTGGCCGTGGTCGCGCAGCATCTTCATAGTCTTCGCAATGGCAGCATCGTTCGTGGTGGCCGCGCCCGCTTCGCCGCAGGCTCCCAGATTTTTCCCCGGATAAAAGCTGAAGGCTGCGGCTCGCCCCATCGATCCCGCCTTCATCCAGCGGTTGTGCTTTCGCGAAAAATATTCGGCGCCGTGCGCCTGGCACGCGTCCTCAATCACCACTAGATGGTAACGCTCCGCCAGTTCCAGAATCGGATCCATATCGGCCATCTGCCCATATAGATGGACCGGAACGATGGCCGTGACTGGCCGTCCGCTGCGGCGGCTGATCAGCGCCCCCGCATCGTTGACCGTGCACTGTTTCTCCAGATACTCCGCCAGTTTTGCGGCATCCATGTTGTAGGTCTGTTCATCGATGTCGACAAACTCGGGCAAGGCGCCGGCTTGCGAAATCGCTTCCGTAGTGGCGATGAAAGTATGCGGCACGGTGACTACAACGTCGCCGGACTTCACTCCGCAGGCCATGAGCGCGAAGCGTAACGCATCCGTCCCGCTGCTGATGGCTACCGAATAGCTGGCTTCGCAGAAGGCGGCGAATGCCTTCTCAAAATCCTCCACCATCGGTCCACCGATAAATCCGGCGGTCCGCAAGGCCTTTTGAAAAACTTCCGTCAACTCCTGCTCGAGTTCCACATGGGGAGTAACCAGATCAAGAAAAGGAATGCTGTTCGCACTATGAGAACCGCTCACTTTGAAACCTCCGTAATTTGTTCGATCGACCGCAAAAATTTGGCCGGATTTCCTGCCACAATGCTGTTGGCCGGCACGTCCTTGGTGACCACGCTGCCCGCGCCCACAATGGCGTTCTCCCCAACCGTAATATTGGAGAGAATCGTCGCGCCCGAGCCAATCGACGCGCCCTTCCTGATGACTGTTCGCTCGACCTTCCAGTCGGCTTCGGTCTGTAGACTTCCATTGGCCGCCGTGGCTCGCGGATAGCTGTCGTTGATGAACATCACGCCGTGACCGATGAAGACGTTGTCCTCCACCGTGACGCCTTCGCAGATGAATGTGTGGCTCGAGATCTTGCAGCGCTTGCCGACGCTGGCATTCTTCTGGATCTCGACGAAGGCGCCGATCTTGCTTTCATCGCCAATTTCGCAACCGTACAGGTTGATGAATTTCGAGAGCTTCACGTCTCGCCCCAGCTTCACGTCCGGGGCAATGCACTGGTAAGGATTCATGAATGGTTTCCGCTCTAGCGGTTGGTATTCGATTCGAGGATTGCCGGTTTGAAGGAAGACTTTTTTCCCCAGGCCTGCTCCACCGCGTCCGTCTTCGCCGCCACAGCAGTTCGTTCGGGAAGTGGGAATGCAACGGAAGTCCGGGCCGGTCGCGAGTACCACGCGCTCTGTTTTCTGCGGCTGTTCACGCACTCCCGCATCAACTCGGGTTCATTCCAGGGAACGTCGTGATATGCCGATCGCAGGTAAACGCTCTCCGGATCCCTGATCCACTCCTGCGGGAATAAAGCGATTGTGTCCTTCTCGGTCACCTTCGGTGCCGGCTGCGCGGCCTTTCCGCACATTGCAGCGTACAGGGCGGCGGGAAGATCGCGTCCCGGCCCCAGGCTCAAGTGGCCCACCTGCGTGGCTCGCGGATTCACTTCAATGATGTAGGCGTTGCCGGTGCCGGCTTCAATCATGAAGTCAAAACCGTAAAACCCGGAGAGCCCAAGCTTGCGAGTAATTTTTTCGGCCGCGGCTGCCATCTCTGCGTTCGCAATTAAGCGCACCACGGTCGCGTGCCCGGCGGCGCTTGCCTTGTTGACCACTTCAAAATGAAGCCCGGCGAGGACGCTTCCCTTCCAGCAGCAAATTGTGCTGGTGGCTTCGTGTCCCGCGATAAAGGCCTGCGCGCTCACCACCGAGTGGCGACGTAGCAATGACGGCCAAATCAGCGTCTTGTCCTGGTCGACGAGAGCCCGCTTCGCTGCCCGCGCCAATAGTGGTGGAGCTTGCAATTTCCGAAACGCGGCCTCGGCCTCTTTTTCGCTGTGGACGATTCTTACACCATCCCCTCCCGAGGTCCCGTTCGCCTTCAGGACTGTCGGAAATCCCGTTCGACTGACCCATGTTTTGAGATGTTCGACATCCCGAATCACCTCGGCCTGCGGAGCGCGGATTCCCTCGGCGTGAGCCAGTGCTATGAAATCGCTTCGCGAATAAACTACCGGGAAACTTTCCGCTGGTCCGAGAGAACGTTCGATCAGCGCGCTGATTGTTTCCTGATTCGCTGAGCCTTGCTTCGCCAAGTCCCGTTCTTGCCGGTACAAGCTCTGCAGATGCCAAGTTGCCAGGTCGTCGCCCGGAACGATGATGTCTGGTTCCGCTGCTGCGATCGCCGCCGCGAATGAACCGAGTGGCGCGAGTCCGCTGTAAGCATGCGTCTGATGCATGGCGCCCGTGCGGCTAAGGGGATGGCCAGAGGGGCACACCGCCTCCACCTCGCATCCCGCCTTGGCCAAAGCCATGCCCAGCCGAGCCGTCGGGAACCACGAGCAGGTGGTAGCCAGCAAAACCTTGGGCTTCACTTCTGTTCAAGCCTCACTGACGCAGCTGGCAAAAGCAGATACAAATATTCGGTCATTCGCGCTTTTTTGCCTTGATTCAAAATTCGACGTGATAGGAGAGCCAATCATCTACCGCCGTTGAGATAGACCAATTCTCCCCGTTTGCTGATTGACGTGTTCGCTGCCTCCAGCATCTTGACCACGCGAAGCCCGGCGGCGCCATCGTTGAAAGGAGTCTCGTCCTTCGCGATGCACTCGACAAAATAGGCCAACTCGCGGGTCAGCGCCTCCACCTGCTCCACTTGCGGCGCCCACATATCGCCCGAGCGGTAATGCACCAGCAAGTCATACAGTCCTTCGCGGCTGGTCACGTTCACGCCTTTGTCGTAGATCTTGATCTTCTCGTCCACCTCAAGATCGTTCCAAACCAGCATTTTCTTTTCCCCGCCGATCAGCGTAGTGCGCACCTTCACCGGTGACAGCCAATTCACGTTGATGTGCGCGATCACCTTGTCAGGAAAATACAAAGTAATGAAAGCCACATCTTCGTGCCCGTTGAGATGCGTCTGACCCGTCGCAGAAATGGCTTCCGGCGTCTTCTGGAACAGGTGGTCGATGATCGACAGATCGTGGGGAGCGAGATCCCAGACCACATTGACGTCATGCTGAAAGAGCCCGAGATTCACCCGCATCGAATCGTAGTAGTAGAGTTTGCCCAGCGCGCCGTCGTGCAAAAGCTGTTGGATCTTCTTCACCGCACCGGTGAACAGGAAGGTGTGGTCCACCATGATTTTCAGGTTCTTGCGCGCAGCCAGTTCAATCAGCTCCTGGGCCTGGTCCGCGTTGCTGGTGAAAGGTTTCTCGACGAAAACGTGTTTGCCATTCTGCAGAGCCGCTTTCGCCAGCTCATAGTGAGTCCACACCGGCGTCACCACGGCGATGGCATCGATCTCCGGAGAAGACATCAGCTCCGCGGCGTTATCCGTCACACGCACGTCCGGATAGGCTTTCGCTACCTTCCGCCGCGCGGAAGCGCTTTTGTCGCACACCGCAACCACTTCCGCTTCATCCATCCGGTCCAGATTCCGAACGACGTTCGGCCCCCAGTACCCATACCCTACAACTCCAAACTTCACCATGGTTTCACTTCCTGATTCTTGCGGGAGGTCTGTATTGCGCGGTTTCGTGACAAGCGTGGGCATTTTGGATTTACCTCATTTCGGCGGGGGACGGTGGTTTGAGTTCTTGTAAAGAGGGGGGATCTTCTAGTGGGCGCCGTCGCCCAGGACAACCGCTCCTGGCGTGCGCCATAAGATTTTCATATCTGTCCAGGGAGAGCAGGTCCGCGCGTATTGCAGGTCGAGGCGAACCATGTCATCGAATTTCACCCGGCTGCGTCCGCTGACCTGCCATAGTCCCGTGATTCCGGGCTTGGCTTCCAGCAGCCGCCGACGATGCCAGATATCGTAGGCTTCCACTTCGTAGGGCACCGGAGGCCGGGGCCCGACCATGGACATTTCTCCGCGCAATACGTTGATGAACTGGGGAAGCTCATCCAGGCTGGTCTTGCGCAGGAAGGCTCCCACCCGCGTGATCCGCGGATCGCGCGTCAGCTTGTAGACGCCTTCGCCGTTTCCGTCAGAAGGCTGTTTATCCGCCTTGCCGGCAATCAATTTTTGCACGTAGGCTTTGTGAGCCCCGGCATCATTGTTCACGTACATCGAGCGGAATTTCAGGAACACAAACGATGTTCCGTATTGGCCGATACGACGTTGCCGGAAAAATATCGGCCCCTTCGAGGTCGCTCTGATCGCCGCGGCAATCATCAGAAAAAGCGGCGCCAGGAACACCAGCGCCAACAGGCTCACCGTCACATCCATGATGCGCTTCATCACGCGAAGAGTCTTCGTAGCATTTTCGCGCTGCGAGAGATCCGGATACAGAGTGGGGTTGCTCGGTCGCTGGTCGCCCTCGTGATCCCAGTCCTCGGGAAAAACGTGGAACGAGAGACTCAGCTCGGCGAATTGCTCCGCAGTCAGATTCTTCCGTAATGTCTCCGTCACGCGCGTGATGATCGTGGCCGGAATCGAGCTGCTGTCAGAGGCGATTTCGGTGAACAGCACCCCCAGCACGTTGTCGTTGGCGTACCAACCCGTAATGTCCGTTTCGCGCGAGGAAAGGGCCAGGGTCGCCAGGATTCGCTCGAGCGTCTTTCCATTCTTCTCCGTCGAGAGGTACTTGCCCATGTCGACGAGCAAGAGCATGAAAGGCTTCCGCGAACGCTCGCTTCTTTTTCTTTCGAGCGCGATCATCCGCCGAAAGGCGTCGGCGTTCAAGACGACCGAATCTCTGGAGGTGGTAGCTTCGGAGATTGGGCTTATGGTGGCGCGTTTAGTGGAACTTCTTGCGTTCACGATTCCCTCCGCTTGTTCTGCTTGTGGGGGGTGGAGTCAAGCGAACTGCTGTTTTGCGAATGATTTTTGGAATTGCAGGGTCAGGAGATTTTCGGCCGGTGGTTTCGGTCTTTTTACTGGGTCGAGTTACTTCGATCGATCTACTGAAGAACTGTATCGCTGGTAATAATCGCTGTGCGCCGCATTTTCGCTGCTATTCACCAGGGCTCCCAGCAGCTTTGACTTTTCCAGCGCTTCCAGGCCACGCTGCAGTTGCTGCTTCTCGGTGGTGCCTTTGCGCGTGACTAGCAGGATTCCGTCTGACAACCGGGACCAGATGCTCGTGTCCGCCAGCGGGAGCACCGGTGGCGAATCGATGACGATCCAGTCGAACCAGCCTTGCAACTGATCCATTAACTGCGCGAGTTTCCCGGATTGCATCAGTTCCAGAGGATTTTGCGGCGTGGTGCCCGCCGGCAGAACCCAAAGCCCCAGACTTTCGAGGCGATAAATGTTCCGAGTTTCCGTCTCTCCACTGAGCCACTCGCACAACCCCGGAACTTTGCCTAAGCCAAATTTATCGGAGACGGTCGGCCGCCGCAGATCGCCTTCCAGCAGCAACGTCTTGTGCTGTTTTCTCCGCGCCAGAGTGCAAGCCAGGTTGGCCGTGACCGTACTCTTGCCTTCCTGTGGAATGGTGCTGGTGATCAGGATCTTCTTCAGAGGACGGCTCTGGCGAAGCTGCCGCAAACGCACCGCGAGAAAGCGGAATTTTTCCGCGCCCAGGCTTCCCTCGTCCCCCACCGCAACCAACCGGCTTTCCGGAGTGATGGAGATCGGCAACACCGGACATTGCTCCAGGAAATCGCCGGAAGCCGGCGGTGCCGCATCAACCAATTCCACGCTCGCTGGCCGTTCCTCGATCGTATTGCCGTGGCGCATCTTCTCTTCGGCGGCCCGCAGCAGTTCCGTGGCCACAGAGAATGTGGACTTCTCGTTCCCTGTCTCCGACTCGGCCCTTTGTAACGCGTCAAATATACGGCTCATGATTTAGATAGCTTCCGGCGCAGCTCTTATATGATCCGCGTTTTCAATTCCTCTTCCTGGCTCTGCGCGCTTTGCAGTTGGGCATAGAGCGCGAGCAAGGTCCGCGCCGCCTTCCGCACGTCGAGCTCGTCATTTGCTTGTACTGGTTTGCTCTCCGTCCGCTTCGTCACCCCTAGGCGGAAGTCTTTCGCGATATCGTCGATGATCTCAGGACTCACGCTGGGCATCTGTCTGGCGTAGGCCGCGATCAGCGCATTTTCGCAGATCGTATTGATCAATCGTGGCAGCCCTTGCGAGTGCTGAAATACCGCCGCCACCGTCTCCGGCGGAAACAGCACCGAGGGACCGGGACTTCCCGAAAGTCGGAGGCGGCTGTGGATGTATCCCAAAGTTTCGGTCGAATTCAACGGCAGCAAGTGGGAGCGCAGCGCGACTCTCTGTTTCAGTTGCCGCAGATCCGGAGAGTCGAGTTTGTCATCCAGTTCGGGCTGCCCGACCAGAAGAATCTGTAACAGCTTGTCGTCCGCCGTCTCAAAGTTGGTCAGGAGCCTGATCTCTTCCAGAATCTCCGCCGAAAGATGATGCGCTTCGTCAACCACCAGAACTGTCGTGAGTTTCTTCTGGCTACGCGCGATCAGGTGATGCGCAATCTGCAGCAGAAGTTCGCCCTTGGTCTTGCTGGTGGGAGGAAGTCCCAGATCCGCGACAATGTACTGCAGGAATTCCAGCGGCGACAGCCGTCCGTTAAAAATGTAGGCGTAGGCAACATCTTTACTCTGCCGCAGCGATTGCAAAAGGCAGCGCAGCAACAGTGTTTTTCCGGTTCCCACTTCGCCGGTCAAGACGACGAAACCTTTGTGCCGCCGCACCCCGTAATAAAGTGCGGCCAACGCTTCGTTATGCCTCCCTGTGGGAAACAGGAACGAAGGGTCAGGAGTAATCTCAAACGGATTCCGCTTCAGATTGTAAAAAGCTTTGTACATGGATAATCCGCTAGCCCCGCAGGTAACTGAAGGCTGACCCCAACAAAATCGTAACAGATACAAAAACCGCTGTCGCCCAACCCAGCCGCAACCGCTGCCGTTCATGCTGGACTTCGCTAGCCACCGTGATCGCCGGAATTTCGGACATCACCGCCACGGGCAACAGCTTCTGCAATGACTTCTCGTCATAGATCCGCTCATCCATCATTTCGAATGCCCCGGCCACCACAAGGCCCAGAGCGAACCCGATCCCCAGCCCGATCCCGCAAAACTTCAGCCGATTGGGGAAGTCCGGCTTCACCGGCAGGCTAGGCGGATCAATAATGCGGAAGCGCTCGCCCTGCTGCAGCAACTCCATGCTGGTGGCCATCGCCGACTCGTTCTTTTTCTTCAGGAGATCGTCATAATTCGCCTTGGACTGCTCATAGCCGCGCGTCAGGTCGGACAGTTGCTGCTCCCGGATCGGCTCCTGATTCAAACGAGCCTGATAATCCTCCACCTTCGCGGTCAGCCCCGCCATGGAGTGTTCCCGGTTGGTGATCTCGACCTCGTTCGAGCGCAACTGGCTTTGGATCTGAGCCAGCATCGATGCCCGGGCTGGATCTCCACCGGCTGCGGGATCTGCCGAGTCGTTCGTTGACGGGCCTTTGTCTTTATCCTTCAGGCTGGCCAGAAGCTGCGTCCTCATTTTTTCCGTCTTAGCAATCTGCTCTTTCAGCTTGCGCACATCGGGGTGACGGTCGGTGTAACGGGAGCTCAAATCGGCGAGCTGCGCCTTCAGCTTGTCCAACTCGTCGTCGATCGCGGGAAGGCCGACGGTAGTGCCGTCCGCGCTCTTGCTCGGCCCTTGCAACGTTCGGTACTGGTCCGCCAGGCTTTGCAGGTAGACATGCTGTTGTTTGGCCGCGTTCAGGGCATCCTGCTCGCTCTGCAGCTGCGATTGCAGCCCGCTGAGAATTTGCAGATTGCTGGCCACCTGCCCCGGCATCTCTCCAACGTGTTGCCCCTTGAACTCGCGAATCTTTTCTTCCTGATCAGAAAGGGTCTGCCGGGCGGATTCCAGTTGGCTCTCCAGAAATTTGGTCGTGTCCTCCGATTGCTGCTGGCGCACTTCCAGATTCTCATTAATGAACAGGTTGGTCAGTTCGCTGGTAACCCTTTGCGCCACCCGAGGATCTCGCGCCGAGTATGAGACGTTAAAAGCCGTAATCTGGTTGCGTGCATCCCTTACCAGTTCAATGTCGATATCCTTGCGCATGGCGTCGACCTGCTGATCAGGAGACGGCTGCGTATGCGTCCCGCCATACAGATTGACCTGGTCGATAATATGCAGCAGCCGCGTGCGGCTGAGAATCTGCTGCGTGATGCTCTGCATCCGCTCCTGCAAGTCATCGTTCACGTTGGGCGTGACGTAATCCTTCGGCATGGTGGGTTGCTCCACCAGAATCAGCGTGCTCGACAAGTAGCGAGGCGGAAGCACCCAACTCACACCCCACACTACCGCCCATCCCAGAAAAAGCGGAATCAGGAACTGCAGGTGGCGACGGCGTACCACGCCCAAGTAGCGGGGCAGGTCGAAACTTTGTTCCGGATTTTTCTCGTCGAGATCGTCAACCATACTCATCTTCTCAACTTATCTTCCCAGCGGTCTTGCAAACTGATAGGAGATCGACACGAATTCACGGTTGGTATTGGGAGTCGCTGCGAGTACCGCAACCGCGCTGTAATCCTGATGAAGCCGCGTGTATCCCAGCTGCAAATTCACATGCTGGTGAAATTGCTGCTGCACCGCGGCAGTTCCCGAAACCGTGTGTCCATTCTCGCCCAGCAGGTTCGCGGCGCCCAAAATGTCATTCTGGGCATACCCTCCCGCTACGGATGCGCTCAGCGTATTGGAAAGCTGTTGCCGGAACGAAGCGTTGGCGCTATCCATTTTCACCGCGCCAATCAGTCCTCCGCCGCCCGAGATGGCGTGCAAGTAACTCATCGCGAAGCTGCTCCGGCGCGCCTGCCAGCTCAGGCTGCCTCCCGCAGCGGGGTTCCAGCTGCGTGAACCGGGCAGCGGCGTGGATCCCGTCTCAAGAAACTGCGGTCCAACGTTCGCGTACTGCGGGCCCCCAAAGGCGGAAAACGACAGCCTCGACGACGCATACAGTGTGTAGAAGAAAAGCACCGCCTGCGTCTGCGTCTCGTTCTGCCCCGCAGTCGGGTAGGAGAGCAATCGCTGGTACTGATAGGTGACGCCGAGGTAATGCATCTTCGATGCCCGCAGCGCGTAGAACACCGACCCGGCCTGCGTACTCGAATCAAAAAGCCCCGGCACCTCGGCCTGGTCCGGATAGTGCAGGTTGGTAAATGTGCCACTCGCTCCCACCATCTGGTTGGCAGCGAACTGCGCGGCGATGCCAACATTTCCGGAATTGCTCAGCCGGTCCGCAATCGGCGCAATCACGGAAAAATTAGCCTCTTGGGTGCTGCCCGAGACCGCCCCCGACGCAGCCAGATCCGGCTGATTAAATACATTGGAACTTTTCTGGAAGCCATCCCGCCCGCTCAAGGTCACATGCGGGCTCAGCCGGTACTGCAGGTTGATCGACGCGTTCTGATCCTGCTCGTTCAGCCCACTCTCTCGCTGATAAAAAGTGAATCCGGGAGCGTACGTCGAAACAATATGCAGGCGTGGCGTGGTTTCATCCAAAGAGATGAACGGAGCTACCGAGTAACTCACGTCGCTCACTGGATGGCCGGCAACCGACCCTACTGCATTGTCCGTGTATGCGCTGGTAAATGCCAATCCGCCCCGAAGGTAGTTGGATCGTTCCTCCGAGGTCGTCGCGATCGGGAACGTTTGTCCGCTCACCGGAGGCGGCGTCACCATTTGCTCGGAAGAGTTCTCGGGACCATTCATCGCCGGACCACTGACCGCGGGCGCCGGAGGAGCCGGCGTGTTCTCCACTTGCGACCACAGGAGTGCTGGAGACAACAAGCACAGCCCAACACAAACTCTTTGCGACAGTTTCATACTAGGGTACGACGATCGTGTCCCGCGGCTGCAGCTTGATGTTCTGCGCAGGATTCTGTCCCTTAACCACTTCCTTGTAATTGAAAGGAATCCGAGTCTGGGTGCCGTCGGCATTCTGCCGCAGAACGTAAATGGATTTCTGTTTAGCGAAGTCGCGGAATCCGCCGGCGACGGCGATGGCATCGAGCACTGTGTCGGAGTTGGTAATCACGTACGACCCTGGCCGGCTCACCTGTCCCAGGATGTTGAACTTCTGACTGTTGATTTGCTGAACAATCACCGTGACTTCGGGCTCGGAGATGTAATTCTTCAGCTTGGCTGCAATCTCCTGCTCCAGCTTCAGCGGAGTCTGTCCCGTCGCCTGTACTTCCCCGACCAGAGGCAGCGAGATCTTTCCATCCGACCGCACCGGAATCGAGCGCGAAATATCCGGCTCTTTCCATACATTGATGGCCAGCACGTCATCGTTCCCAATCACATAAGCGTCGTCATGCGGCTTCGGCGCCGTCGCAGCGTCGGTACTTTGCGAAGTTTGCGGAGCGCTGGAGCCTTGAGCGCTTTTCGTTCCTGCCTGCGCCCACAGCCCGCCCGACATCAGCAGACACAAAGCGGTTGCGAGCACTCCGGCAATCCAAGAACTGCTAGCTGTTCTTTTCACGTCGGCCCCTTGGCGCTTCCCGCTCATCCGGCTGGCTTCTGCAGTCAACTTGCTTTCCCACTTCCCTTGGTCTGGGCTGAACTGGCCAACCGTGTTCCCGAAAAAGATGACAGATACGATTCCGAAGCGCTCATGTGATACTGCTCAATCTTGTACAACATCGTACGATAGCTTACGCCTAACAGCCGGGCGGCTGCTTTCCGATTCCAACCAGTCTTCTCCAGAGCGGCCGCGATCGCGTTCTTCTCGGCTTCTCCTTTTACGCTCTGAATCAGTGATTTCAAGGATTGCGGCAGTGACCTGTCTGCATGCGCTTCCGCCTCATCGTGCCCCGGCAGCGCCAGCTTGAAGTTCTGGCCGGAAGGCGCGTCGCCGTTGTTTCCCAGATGTGGTTCGAAACCGTTCAGGCTGAGGTCCTTTTCGCCCGCTACCAGATAGCGTTTGACGAAGGTCTCCAATTCCTTCAGATTCCCCGGCCAGCCGTGGTTCTGGCAGGCAGCCAGCACCGACGGACTGAATTCTCGCGCTGGTAGACCGTAATACCTGGCCAGCTTGTGCATGGAATAACGCAGAAGAACTTTGATTTCGTCTTTACGCTGGCGCAACGGCGGCACGTGAATGGTAAACGCGCTGAGACGGTAGTAAAGGTCTGCTCGCAGGCGCTTCTCGGCGAGCGCGCGCTCCATGTTGCTGCTGCTCGCCGCCAGAATCCGCACATCCACTTCCACTGCCTTGTGGTCGCCGGTCCTTACAAATCGCTTGTCCTGCAACACCTGGAACAGCCTCGATTGCAGCGCCAGAGGCATCTCTGTAATCTCGTCGAGCAGCAGCGTTCCCTTTTCCCCAATCTCGAGTTTTCCAGGAATCGTCCTGCCGTTACTTGTCGAGGATCCGTTTCCATTCCCTCGGCCGAACAACTCGATCTCCAGCAAGTCTCCTGGCATTTCCGCACAGTTGACGCGCAAGAACTTGAATCCGGAATAGACCGACAGCTTGTGGATCAGGCGCGCAACCGTCCCTTTTCCGCTTCCCGGTTCGCCCAGAATGAGCACGGGAACGTCCGCCTGCGCCAGCAACTCCGCCTGGGCTCGCAGCTTTTGCATAACTGGGCTGACGCTGAGGAAGAATTCATCCTCGCCCACCGATTCGATATCTTCGCTCGCCATCTCCGCGTCCGCGTCCCCGTCCGACGAACCAAGATTTCTTTGGATCAGCAGTTCCAGCTGTCCTTCGTTCAGGGGACGGACCAGAACGTCTTTGGCGCCGAGGCGGATCGCTTCCTTCTGCCGCCCCGCGTCCTCTGGGTAGCACAGCACCACGATCGGCAGATCGGGACGAAGCCGGCGAAGCCACGGTAGAAGATGCAGGCTGTCGGTGTCGCCGCGCGGTATATCCAGCACCAGCACGGTCGGCGCTATGTCGGATTGCACTCGTTCCATGGCATCCCAGCCATTGGCCGCGGTTTCCACATGCCAGGAGTTGCTTTCCGCCAGCGAACCAAGCATGCGGAGAACGGACGATTCCCTGCTCACGACCAGCAAGCGAAGCGTTTCAATTGTGTTTGGTGCCATGGGTGAGTTGGACCTTGACGACAGAGGGGAAGATCAGCTGCGGGAGATTTTCTCAGACCGGTTCGACTTCGTATCCTTCTACGCGGACTGCCAGCGATCTTTGGATTGCATCTACTGAAATCACCAGCGTGCGGTCGCCGTTGCGCGAAACCAGAATGCCTTCCAGACCATCCAGTGCGCCACTCCGGATTCGCACTCGCTGCCCGATCTTCAGAAAAGGATGGGAAGACCAAGGCAGCGGACCTTCGATCAAACCGCGCACCGCGTCGATCTGTTCTTCTGGAATAGGAACGCCTTCCCCGCTCGCGCCCACAAGTCCGAATACTCCTTCGACTCGCAGCGCACGTAACCGTTCCGACCGATTCGGCACGAACTTCGCAAATACATAGCAACTGAACAGTGGCATCTGCACCGATTTCTTGCGATCGCTCCAGCGATGCACCTCGGTGACCAAGGGCAGGAACGTCCTGACACCTCTCTCTTCCAGCCGCTGGGCCACGATCTTCTCGTGGCGGGGGCGCGTCTGCAGCCCGTACCAGTGTTCTACTTCCGCCTCAACCAACGGCGCCGATTGCGCGAATTCCAGTGTACTGGTGCCCATAGCTTCGCCCTCTAAGTCACATCTCACAGTGACCCCAAAACCACTTAAAATGCCGCTCCCACCGGAGATCTCACAACAACGAGATTCTGGGGAGATACGATCTGAATAATCGGGGGGAAATTAAAGAAAGTCTTGCCAACCTAAAAACTGCTTTTCTCGGTTATCGCTGCGTTGGTATCAGCGCGACTTCCGTTCCTGGGGTCCTACTGCTCTGAAGCACATCCACTGCCAAATCCGGGAGGCCTTGCTAATCCCTACTATTCCTATAGTGATTGTAGCAAATTAAGACCGCTTGTCAAGACACGCAAACTGCCGCGTATCGCGCCTACTGGGTCACCAGTGAACCATCGGGCCGGGGGGAGAAATGTGCCGATCTGACTGTCGGCTAGCCCTGACGAAAATGAGCTTACATCCGATTGCAGATTCTTGCAAGGGGTATGAAGTGGCCCGTCCGGGCCATTACTCTTGCACACAAGTGACACTTTACGCCCAACCGTCCGCATTGCCTCAGTCTCGCAGCGACTCCGAGACGTGAGCGCGTCTCGAAGCACCCACCGAAAGCTACCAAGTGCTTTATTACGAGCAGTTTAGCTTCCTAGTTTGCACTTTGAACCACCCCGGCCGTTAGCCACGACTGCGAAACCACGACAAGAATCCACTCGCGCCTGTCTATGCAATCTCTTGCAGTTTATGTCCACCACTTGCAACATTTGCAAGCGGCCACAATGCAGAAGGTTGCATCCGGTTAACACCACGCGACCATGAGAACATTTCCAGGAATGAATATCAGGTACTAGCGATGACGACCGCTGCAGAGTTCGCCAATGAAGCGCAATTGCAAAGAAAAACGGCGTGCCTGATTTCGGCACGCCGTTTGTTACTCGAATTTTCTAAAGCGAGCTGTCGGAGTTCAACCGCCGCTGCTTTTGCGTCTAGCGAACTGACGCCTGCCGGCGCGACCGATAAACCAGAGCACCCACGCAGAAGAGACTGGAGAACGCTAGATACATCAAGGATGTTCCGCCCTCGGGGACCGTACTGGATCCGCCTCCGCCGCATCCTCCATTCCCACCCCAGCCGCCATTACCACCCCAGCCGTTGCCGCCCCCTTTGCCACCGCATCCTCCGTTACCACCATTACCGCCCCAGCCGCCGTTGCCACCATTCCCGCCCCAGCCGCCGTTACCGCCTTGGTTGCCTCCGTTGCCGCCAAAAATCAAGAAGGCGGATGGCGCACCGTGAAGAACGCTCGCTCCCGCGCCCGCTGCAGTTCCGCTGGCGAGTCCCTGAGCAAAAGCGCAAGGCGCGAAACACATGAGAGCAGCGAACGCTCCCAACACAGAAAACCTGGCCACTGATTTCATCATACTTCTCCTCATTACTGATCGGGATAAAGCGTGGGGGGAAGGCTGCGGATGCAGAGCCGAACCCTTCAACTCTACATTACATGTGTCACTTTACTTTGAAACCGAAAACTGTCAAGCCTGATAATTTTTGCAACACGTCGCAACCGATTGCAACTATCGGCTGCCCCTCGATTGAGCAAGAGGTCGGGCGAGAACAAGTTTGCGATAAAGCTTGGCAGAACAACCCAGGTTTACGAGGAATGGTTACGGCGCAGGAATCTTCGCACTCACCGCCGTGGATGGAGCGCTCTCTTCATTACTGGAACTGACTGCCGTGGTCTCGTAGTAATAGGTCTGGCCATCCGTCACCGACGAGTCAGTATATGCGGTCGTGGCGTCGAGCACCGGGTTAATCTGCGTGAAGCTCCCCGTGGTACCGATACGGCGATAAACGTTATAGCCCACTACATTCTGGGACGTGCTCGCGACCCAAGTCAGACTCACGCTATAAGCCGGCGCTGCCACCCCGGTTCCGGTAAGAGTTGCTGCGGCCGGAGAGTTCGTCGCGTTGCTCGCAAACGACGCGCTTGTCGACGCTAACCCGCTCGACTGAGGTGTAAAGGTGACCGTGAAACCCGCACTCTTCCCCGCAGCTATCGTGACCGGGAATGTGAGGCCGCTGATGGCAAACTCCGAACTCCCTACCGTCACTCCCGTGACCGTCACGCTTGCCCCTGTAGCATTGAGCGATCCCGTCTGGGTTCCACTCGTTCCTACCGTGACATTACCCACGCCGATCGTAGTCGGACTCACGCTCAACTGCCCTTGCGTCGACCCAGTCGCCGATCCACTCAATGAGATCGTCAGGTTTGTATTGGAAGCATTCGAAGCAATCGCTACGCTTCCCGTGGAATTGCCCGCGGATTGCGGCGCAAACGTCAGCGTAAAAGTCGTGCTCTGTCCCGGAGTCAGCGTAACCGGCGTGCTCAATCCCGAGATGCTGAAACCTGTGCCAGAAACCGTGCCTTGCGAAATCGTCGCATTTAAACCGCCGGTGTTCTGCACCGTCTCCGTCTGCGCCTGACTCTTTCCCACCTGCACGCTGGTAAAGGAAAGCGTGGCTGGCGTCGCGGTCAAAGTGGCTGGCGTCACTCCCGCTCCGGAAAGCGCGATGTCAACCGTGGTGCTCGATCCGCTCACCGTGATCGATAGAATGCTGTTCGCCGCGCCCACCGCCGTCGGCGCGAAAACCACCCCAAACGTAGTGCTCTGGTTCGCCGCCAGCGTCAGCGGCAGGCTCAGCCCCGTATAACTGAAACCTGCACCGCTAAAGGTCGCCTGTGAAATCGTGAGATTCGTTGTTCCTGAGTTCCTCAGGGTCTCGGTCTGCGTCTGGCTGGTGTTCACTTGCACGCTGCCGAAAGTGAAGCTGGTTGGGCTCGCCGTCAAACTACCAGCCGCAACCGCAGTCCCAGTAAGCGCGATGTTCACCGCACTGTTCGAGCCGTCGTTGGTGACTGCCAGATTCCCGGTTGCGCTCCCGGCGGACTGCGGGCTGAAAACCACGTTGAAGCTGATGCTCTGTCCCGGCGACAAAGTGACCGGCAGACTCAACCCGGCTGTGCTAAAGCCCGGGCCGGTAACCGCCACTTGCGAAATCGTAAGAGTGTTTCCGCCGGTATTACTCAAGATCTCGCTCTGAGCCTGGCTGGTGCCAACCTGCACGTTGCCAAAAGTGATGCTCGCGGGAGTAGCCGTCAAGGTGCCTGTCACAGGAGTCTGCGTGCCTTGACTGGCGGGTTTGCTGGAGCTGAATCCTTGGCAGCCCACCATGGTGGCCAGGGCTAAGATGACGACAAGCGCATTCGAACGAGTGGGGAGGCGGCCCATAGGAATTGAAAGAATCGAGTTAGTCCTGTTCTGTCAGCTCCAAAACTTGAAATGTTAGTGTGCCCTCGCCCCTCCCTCGGCGTAAGGTCCCAAAAGGGCATGCTCGAAATCGCCGAAGTACAGTCCCGAGAGCCAATCATCGATTGGTCCTTCCGGCCCTTCACAACGACTTAGGACCGCGAAATCCGGGTGATCGTGGGCGGAAAAGCCGGAAAGCTTGCCCGCAACAACGCGGCACACACTTGCTTTCCTCCGGTTCAACCGCCAGAGTTTCCGAATTCCAGAGATTTCGAGCGACTCTCAGGGGAGTGCAGCACGGTTTGTCCGTAACCCGAGTGCGTGACAGCGAAATATACAGGGAATCTCTTTATTTTGGGGTAGTTATTCACGCACTATGATGAACTAGCTCATCGGGAGTAGTCCCCGGAACGCCAGGTATCTCGCGTCGCGCGCCCTGCCTCACTTCCCTTTCTGCTGCGCGATCCATCGGTCCGTGCGCGCCTCCAGCAGGTCCAGCGGAAGCGTTCCGCCGTCGAGCATCTCATCATGGAATTTCTTGAGATCGAATTTCGGCCCCAGCTCTTTCTTCGCGCGCTCGCGGAGTTCGCGAAACTTGAGCTGCCCCAGCTTGTAGCTGAGAGCCTGCGCTGGCCACGCAATGTAACGATCCGTCTCCGATTGGATCGTGGGTTCGTCCACGGCTCCCGACTTGCGCATGAATTCCACTACCTGCTCTCGGCTCCATCCCTTCGCGTGAATTCCGGTGTCCACCACCAGCCGCACCGCGCGAAACAGTTCGGAGGAAAGCCGCCCGTAATCCGACACCGGATCCTGGTAGAAGCCAACCTCTTTGCCCAGTTGCTCCGCGTATAGAGCCCAGCCTTCGATGTAGGCATTGAAGCCCAGACTATGCAGGCGAAACTTCGGCAGTCCGGTCAGTTGCTGCTGCACCGAGAGCTGCATGTGATGTCCGGGAACTCCTTCGTGGTACGCAACCGCCTCATCGTCGATCAACGACCGCTCCGCGAAGTTGGAAGTCGCCACCACCACGCGTCCCGGCCGCTTCCCATCCGGCGTGCCCGTCACGTAGTGAGTCGCGGACGCCGCCTGAAACGCCGGAATCGCCTCCACTGTTACTGGCGACTTCGGCAGCAGCGTGAACAGCTCCGGCAGTTTCGGTTCCATCTGTGCGATATAGCGTCGAAAATCGTCGAGAATCTGATCCGCC